>Ga0316206_1000130_pt1 | contig 149152 bp, 140 predicted proteins | sample 6monthpyrite_MG_FD_204942 | JGI IMG/M metagenome (GOLD analysis project Ga0316206, IMG submission 204942) | Microbial mat bacterial communities from mineral coupon in-situ incubated in ocean water Damariscotta River, Maine, United States -... | ecosystem: Environmental > Aquatic > Marine >... | reverse complement strand
GGATCTGGAGCCTGTTTAGTCTTCGGTGCCTTCAATTAGTTTACGGATATTGCTGCGGTGACGCCAGAATAATAGTACGGATATAGCGATAACAAGCGTTAAAAAATACGGCTGTTCAGGTTCGAGTCGCCATGCATAAATGGGTGTGAGAAAAAATGTTATTAACGCTGAAAGAGAAGAGATTCGCATAACCTTGGCGACAAACAACCAGGTAGCGATAATGCAAAGGCCAACCGGCCATGATGAGGCTAGTATCGCACCAATGGCAGTGGCTACCCCTTTACCGCCACGAAAATTGAAAAATACCGGGTAAAGATGCCCTAAAAAGCAGGCCAAACCGATAGTTATTTGCAAGTTCAAATCGGCACCAGCCATTTTTGCAAGCAAGACCGGGATTAAACCCTTGAGGAAATCACCTGCCAGTGTAATGGCGGCATGTTTTTTATTGCCTACTCGCAGTACATTGGTTGCACCAGGGTTGCCAGAGCCCTGCGTCCTCGGATCAGGCAACCCTGCCATGCGACAAACAATAATCGCACTGGATATTGAGCCTGCGAGATAGCCGAATACTAGCCAGAGGACGTCTTGTGAAGCGAGCGTTATCATTCGACTATTGGAACTGTATAGCAATGGGAGGTCAAGGAATAGTTGGGCAATTAGCGATACTTGACGTAGAATTTGCAAAATTACACCAAATTGAACAGCATAATTATCTTAATGGAATAACAATGGACATAATTTTTTTACAAGCGCTCGAGATCGAAACCGTGATTGGTATCTATGATTGGGAGCGCAAAATTAAACAGAAGGTTGTACTCGATATCGAGATGGGTGCTGATATTCGAAAGTCTGCGAGTACTGACCACATTGATGATACATTGAACTATAAGGCCGTTGCTAAACGAATTATTAGTTTTGTCGAAGAAAGTAATTTTCAGTTGGTTGAAACACTGGCTGAAAAAGTAACTGAAATAATTCTGAATGAATTTGATGTTCCCTGGGTCAGGTTAACCTTGAATAAACTGGGTGCGATCCGTGGTTCACGCGGGGTAGGCATTATTATTGAACGCGGTACTAAGGACTAAAAACATTGTGCCAAAAGTATATGTCAGTATCGGCAGCAACGTTGATCGAAAAAAGAATATATGTTCCTGCCTGGGTTCTTTACGTGAACTTTTTGGTGAGTTGAAAACATCGGCTGTATATGAAAACAAGGCGGTGGGGTTTGAGGGCGATAATTTTTTTAATCTCGTCGTTTTATTTGAAACACAACTTGATGTGCGTGAACTAACGCCATTATTCCGGGAGATTGAATCGAAACATAACCGGGTGAGGGGTGGAGAAAAATTTAGCTCACGAACTCTGGATGTTGATCTGCTGTTATATGATGATCTCGTGCTGAAGTTGGAGGGTTTAGATGTGCCACGTGATGAAATTACTAAATATGCATTTGTGTTGCGTCCGTTAGCAGAAATAGCGCCTGACCTGGAACATCCAGAGTTGAAGAAAAGTATGACTGATTTATGGCAGGCGTTTAAGCCCAAAGGTGAGATGTGGCCCGTGGATATTTTTTCATCAAGTTAAAGCTGCTGTTAAGCTATTTCCTGCTGAAGTTTGCTGCGCGTATGGATAAATGTTTCCTGGATAATGCGTGCATCAGAGCTTGCTCGGTGGCGTTGAATACCAAGGTTCTCCATAACGATTTTTCTTGATTTTTCCCACAACACCAGTTGATCTTCGCTCAGTATTGTATACAGGCTTTCAATGTGGAAATTCATGCGCATGTTGGCGGCTTCGAACAATAACGATACCCAGCCCATGTCATAACCCCAGCCATCACTGTAGACAGTTGTGTTAGCAAGAAAATGATTGAGTTGTTCGGCGACCTCCTCTACAGAGTGACCTTTTTCTAACAGTATTTGGCGTTTAATGCCATGCACTTCTTCTGCGCCAATATTCCAGTGGGTCCACTCTTCCAATGGTTTAATTAAATAACAATGAGTGCTTTTATCTGGCAGGGCAAAACCAACTTCAATAGGATAGCTGCCATTGCCGAAGCCAGAGGCTTCAATATCGAGAATAATCGGGTTGTTCTGGATAATATTATTTTGAATCATGCTTATCCCTTGTTGTTATGAATTAAGCGATCGTCCTCCATCTACTGTTAGGATCTGACCGCTCATGTAGGTAGCATCTTTTATCAAGAATAATGCAGTTTTAGCTATATCGCCAGGATCACCCTTCCTTTTCAGGAATGTGCGTGAAATGATCTTGTCTTTTGTTGCTTCGTCCATCTCGTTTTCAGGCCATAATATTGCCCCCGGAGCGATGGCATTCACTCTAATATCGGGGCCAAGGTCACAAGCCAGGGCTTTGGTCATCATAACTAATCCGGCTTTGGCCATACTGTATACAGAATGCCCTTTCAGAGGTCTATCTGCATGAATATCAACAATATTCACAATACAGCCTTGTTGTTTTGCAAGGTGTGGTGAAGCTGCCTGGGCAAGGAAAAAGGGAGCTTTCATGTTGGTGCCAACGAGGTCATCCCAATGTTGTTCTGTTATTTTACCAATATCTGTTGGGTAAAATGAGGAGGCATTATTAATCAATACATCGAGTTGGCCGGTCTGGCTGGCGGCTATACTGACAATAGTCTCCATTTGACTATGATCCAGCAGGTCGCCTTGTACCAGAAACACAGAATTGTCTCTGATATTATTTAATGTCGTTTGTAGTTCGGCAGCGGCCGTTTTACTGTTTCGGTAATGAAGTACTATATTAGCGCCTTGTTCATGCAGGGTTCTGGCCATGTGTGCGCCAACCCGATGAGCGGCCCCTGTAATCAGTACAGTTTTATCGGCAAGTGATAGAGAAGACAATATCCGGCTCCATACCAGTTTGAGATAGAATACTGTACCCTAAAATAAAAGGCGCGGATAGATTAAGCACAATGAATGGCAATAAACAGGATTTTCACGAGCAGATACGGCGGGCCGAACATGATAGTCAGGTATTGCCCGAGCCGGATGAATTTTCACGAGAAATCAGTCTGAAATGTCAGGGTGTTATCCGCGAGGCCATCGATGCCAATGGTGGTCAGATTTCATTTGAGCGCTTTATGCAAATGGCTCTCTATGAGCCAGGCTTAGGTTATTATGCGGCCGGGTCGCGTAAGTTTGGTGCTGATGGTGATTTTATCACATCACCGGAAATTTCGCCGTTGTTCAGCTATTGTCTGGCAAATTTTTGTCGACACGTTATTAGCCATATTCCGGGTGGTAATATTATTGAGTTTGGTGCTGGCAGCGGTATGATGGCTGCCGATATTCTGCTTGAGCTGGAGCGACAGCAGGTGTTGCCAGAACACTATTATATAATGGAGCTCAGTCCTGACCTGCAGCAACGTCAACAACAAACCCTGCAAGAAAAAGTACCGCATTTACTTGAACGTGTTGAATGGTTGCAACGATTACCGGAGCAACCTTTTAACGGTGTTGTTTTGGCTAATGAATTACTGGATGCCATGCCTGTTCATCGATTTTATATTGATAATGATGAAATCAAACAATATGTTGTTTCCTGGTCTGATGATGAGCATGATTTTGTTACCGGGTCAGTAGCGGCGGATGAAGATGTTTTGACATCTGTTCAGCATGTGCAGGATTACCTGGGAAGTAACTTTGCCAATGGTTATGAATCTGAAATTTCGCTAGCACAGTCACAATGGCTGGAGTCAGTGCAGGCTGTTATTGGGCAAGGTGTTTTTTTATTAATTGATTATGGTTATGGCAGGCCAGAGTACTACCATCCAGAACGCAGCATGGGTACGCTCATGTGCCATTATCGTCATCGTGCGCATCCCAATCCATTCAAGTTGATAGGCCTGCAAGATATTACGGCCTATGTTGATTTCACCAAGTTGGCTGAGGCTGCGGTGAAAAATAAAATGGACGTACTGGGTTACACTTCACAGGCAGGTTTTTTGATGGATTGTGGTCTGGAAAAAATGATGCCTGATCCTCAAACAAGCACTGTTGAAGAATCAATGGAGTATGCACAACAGGTTAAAACATTGACGTTACCCAGTGAAATGGGTGAGCGCTTTAAAGTTATGGCTATTGGTAAGCAATATCAGGATCCCGTACCGGGGTTTGATTTATTTGATCAATTAAGATATTTGTAGTCGCTTGCATCCAGTCAGGCATGTTTAACGTATATAGAGCACTGGACCACAAAATAATAATTTCCGGAGGTTGTATGTTATTACGATTAATTACTTTATTTTTTTTGATCTGTTCGGCCAATGCGGCGAACTCAATACCCATTACACTCACGACAAGCAATGGCAACTTTGGTGGGCTGCTGCTTGAAGGGGCTGGCTCGCCCAAGGTCGGTGTGATTATGTTTCACGGACGCGGTGCGACGCCCGACTCGGCCGTCGTCAGGCAAATGCGGAACAGCCTGAACATTAATGGTTATACGACGTTGTCGATTGAAAACCCGATTCCGGCTGACGATAACAATAATAATTCTGCGACCGACTTTTCTGATTATGTTGCTGACATCACCAGTGGTACTAATTATGTTTTTCCTGAGGCCTTTGCACGCATGAATGCTTCAATTGACCTGCTCGAAAGTCAGGGCGTTGAAAGTATTATCGTTGCCGGGTTCAGTCTTGGATCACGTCTTGCTTCTGCGTATGCTGCGCGCGGGCAAATTGCAGGGAATACACCTGTGGTTGGCCTGATCGGTGTGGGCATGTATGGCAATAGTATTGACCCGCTAAACCCGGTTATGACACTGGATGAGTTATCGATGCCCGTGCTGGATATTTTTGGTGATAACGATACCAATGCCGTTATCACGGCTGCCGCAAGGCGCTCGGCCTATGGTGGTGCGGCACCTGATTATACGCAGACCGTATTGGATTGTTCCCCGACTACGTTAGGTAATGACTGTCACAAATTACGGGGTGGCCTGAAAGGGGATGAAACCAAACCATTCGAGCTCGCTATCAATAGCTGGATTAATGGTGTTGCTCCGCTGGCAGTGCCAGAACCAGGTAGTGTCGCCTTGTTTGCCCTGGGTCTGCTTGGTTTGGGTTTGTCACGTAAAAAGCAAATTCAATCAATAGGTTATTATGATTAATCTCGGCTATCGTAAGATAGGCGGGTCTTGGGCTTGAAAAAGATTTATTTTGTTTTATAATTCGAAATATGTCGAACTATCTAATCAATGAAACGCAAGACTACGCTGATATGTTCAAGGCCCTGTCGAATCCCAATCGACTGCAGATATTCCTGCAGCTCACTCAATGCTGTACGCCCGGCACGGTTTGTAGCAATGAAGATATAGCTGTGCGATGTGTTGGTGATCTTGGAGCAGACCTGAATGTTGCAGCGTCGACCTTGTCGCATCATATAAAAGAACTTAACCGCGCGGGACTGATACAAATGCGTCGTAGTGGCCAGAATGTTGAATGCTGGATAGAACCGCAAACCTTGCAGAAGCTATCGGCGTTTTTTAAAACCGATCAGGAGTAGAACCATGAACCAGAAAGAAGCAGATAAAATCAGACAAAACGTACGCGCCAGTTACAGTGAAGTGGCCGAGGCGAGTAATGACGGAGACTGTTGTGGTGTCGAGTCAAGTTGTTGTGGTGTCGCGGCCGACCCGAAAATAAATGCTGTCAATTCAGTACGCATGGGTTACTCGGAAGACGACGTAAGCAGTGTGCCTGAAGGTGCCGACATGGGCCTGGGTTGTGGTAACCCGAGAGCGATCGCCAGCATGCAGATTGGCGAGGTGGTATTGGACCTGGGTAGTGGTGGTGGTTTTGATGCGTTTCTGGCAGTAGCGGAAGTTGGCAAGGAAGGTCGCGTTATTGGTGTCGATATGACACCTGTAATGATCAGCAAGGCAAGATCAAATGCAGACAAGGCTGGCCACAGTAATGTTGAATTTAGACTCGGTGAAATTGAATATCTACCGGTAGCTGATGGCGAGATTGATGTCATTATTTCGAATTGTGTGATTAATCTTTCACCTGAAAAACACCGTGTATTTAAAGAAGCTTACCGTGCTCTTAAACCAGGTGGTCGTCTGGCTATTTCAGATGTCGTTGCAAGCATGGAATTACCGGATGAAATACGTTCTGACCTCGAACTTTATTCTGGTTGTATGGCAGGTGCATCCACGATTGAATTGCTTGGGCAAATGATGAATGAAGCAGGTTTTGAAAATATCAACATCGTGCCCAAAGATGAATCAAAAGACTTTATTAAAGACTGGGCGCCGGATAGAGGTGTTGAGGATTATGTGATGTCAGCTTATATCGAAGCTGTTAAACCAGCCGGTGGAAGCTGTTGTTAATCTAACAGTTTTGGTGCGCATAAAATCCATTGGCTGTTTTATGCAGCTAATGGATTAATGTTTGAAATCAAGAATAGGTTGATTTGGATAGGCTTGTGTACAATCCTTGACTGAAGATTTAACCATCGACCTTTTCAAGGCAGCATCTGCTGCTAGCCATTCCTCTCTTAAAGTATCGTTGATTCCTGCTTCTTTTATGGAGTCAGAAAGTAGTTGGGCGCGGTGTTCAAAAAGTTCATTGCTGATCATCATATGTTGGTGCGCCGACTTGGGTGTTTTGCCGGCATACGCCTTTGGGCCGCCCATTAACTGAGCCATGAAAGCTGTCTGCTGACTTTCCAGAGTGTCCTGAGGTATATCTGTAAAATACTTACCTAACCAAGGGTCTGCATAGGCCTTGTCATAAAATATTTTATGTACCTTGGCATATGTTGCCAGGCCGCCCAGACGTTTATAGAGTGTTTTATCAATAGCCATTTTATTACTGTTTTCTTTGTGATATCTATCTATAGATAGCGGCAGACAGCAGAAAGTCTTTAGAATAGTAGGGTCTTTATGTAAGGTATTGTTGGAGCCGGTTTGTCAGCTCTGATTATGTGGCAGGGTCAGGTAGATGGTCGTTAATCAGAAACGTTGTTTTCGGGTAATGATAGGTCTGCTTACTTAATGTGCTAAAAAAACTCACCTGTTCACTGTTGGTTTCACATAACCAGGCTTGTTGGCTCAGCGGTTTTTGCCCGCTCAGGGCTTTGTTATTAAACAGTGCGATGTTGACTCCCTTTTCCTCGTCGCGTGCCGAGATATACTCGAATGCGATTATTCCATTTTTACGCATGGTGCTACCCATTGCTTGTGTTGCCTGATAGCTGGCGGGGTGGCGAAGCAGGTCGAGATAAGTATCAAAGGGAGGTTGATGCAATTTTAGACCTGATTCGGTTTGATATCTGGCTGTGAATGCGGTGTGCTGTGTAGTGAATTTCCCCGAAGCTGGCGCAATGCTCATGCCTTGCCAGAACAATAATCGATAATAAGCTGTTTCTGCAAGTGCTGTACTGATGGTCAGTGAGCCATAGAACAGGCTGGGTTCAGTACGCAGACCAAAACGTGAACCATGCTTTAATGGTGGATAGCGGAATGGCGTATGTAACAAGTAGTGTAGATTTTTGCTGCTTGAGGCTGGTTTTGTTGATTCCAGCAAGTTTTCGAGCAATTCTTGTTCCTGCAGATTATCAACTAACGAATTTGTTGCAACCTGCTCCTGACTCTCGACGACCCTGATTAATTCGCCTCTGAGTGATTCAGGTGCAATGCGTTCCTTGCATGCTGTCCAGATATCCATGGTTTAAGTTCGCTTAGACCTTTCCCCGCATGGCATCCAGGTACTCTAGCACCCGGTTTAATCCCTGTACGCTCTTGATTTGCTCGGCGGGTATGCCATTGGTGTGGTGATTTTCAGTATGTAGCCAGTGTTTTATATCATCTTTCTTGCCGCCCACTAATACATAAAGACTGCGGTAGCAACGGATAAATAGCAGTGCCAGTTCTCCGGCCTTACTCTCTGGATCTAACCCACGGTTAAGCGAGGTGCGATCTTTTCCAATAACATGGCCCAGATCAGTTTGTGACAGCCCCATTTCTTTTCCGGCATTGAGGAATGCCTTGGATAAAACATGGCGGTTGTCGATAGTGATGGCTTGTGCGCTATTCATAATGCTCACGACCTTTGTTGAGGATTGATTATAATATAGTCAATAAATACTGTATTTGCAACATTATTAATATATTTGTTGCATTTATTACAATTTTATGGTTTTTTCGTATTTCGCAGAGTACGCATGACAGCGATGCGATATGATTACGCCATAATAACCAGTATGTGAGACAGCATTGGACACGTTACAAGCTATTTATCTTGCTTTAATGCAAGGTTTAACCGAATTTTTACCGATTTCCAGCTCCGGGCACTTGATTTTATTACCTAATATTTTTGGATGGGTAGATCAGGGGCTAGCATTTGACGTTGCTGTACATATCGGCAGCCTGATTGCGGTTGTTTCTTATTTCAGGCATGAACTTAAAATTATGACCGCAGACTGGTTTCAGTCAGTAATACAGCGTCAGATGGTAGGTGAAAGTCGACTGGCCTGGGCCGTACTATGGGGAACGGTTCCCGTCGGTTTAGCTGGTTTATTTTTTAATAACGTGATTGAACTGTATCTGCGAACGCCATTGGTGATTGCGATTACGACGGTTTTGTTTGGTGTGTTGCTGTGGTGGGCTGATGTCATGGGAAGGCGTCATCGGTCTGAGCATGATGTGCACTGGAAGGATATATTGATTGTAGGGTTGGCGCAGGCATTGGCATTGATACCCGGTACATCACGTTCGGGTGTGACGATGACAGCGGGTTTGATGCTTGGGCTGACTCGAGAGGCCGCTGCCCGGTTCTCATTTTTATTGTCTGTCCCGGTGATTGTATTGGCAGGAGGTTATCAAACGCTCAAGCTGGTTAAGAGTGATTACGTGATTCAGTGGGATCTGCTAGCAATCGGAGTGATGTGTTCTGCCATAACAGCATATTTATGTATTCATGTATTTCTCAAACTGCTTGAACGCATTGGTATGCTGCCCTTTGTGATTTATCGCTTTTTACTGGGCGCTGTACTATTTTATTTTATTTATTTAAGACCGGGTTTTTTTGTCAATGGTTAATCAGGTAAATCGATTGCAATATCATCAATTCTGGTTGTTTGTAGGCTGGAGTCTGGTTGTGATGGTGATTTATTTTTCATTGAATGTGGGCGGTTTGCCTGGGCTTAATTCATTTTTACATGATAAGTTGAGTCACTTGCTTGGCTATAGCGGTTTGATGTTGTGGTTTTCGCAGTTGTATAAAACCACGAAAATACGTAGTTTGTTGGCTGTTTTACTTGCCTGTCTGGGTATAACGCTGGAATATCTGCAAGGCATTGGAGGTATTCGCATGTTTGAAGTGGCTGATATGCTGGCGAATGCGACAGGCGTGGCTCTAGGGTGGATATTGGCAGTAGCGGGGATGGACAGGATTTTGGGGTGGTTTGAGAGTCGTTACCTGGTTAGGTGTTAGGTTGGTGTTTTTACTGATGTCCTCTGTTCAAACAATCCATTGTTTAGTCATTTAAATTTTTCACAACATAATATGATTGTTTGAATCTATTGTTAATTTGAGATTCCCAATTCCTGTCGCGTAGTATGTAGAGCACTTTTTGAATATCTGTTATTAGAATATAAGATTACTTATAAATCACCTGTAAAACAATAAGATAGGTAGAGTGGCGTTTTATATTAATATATATTAGTATAACGACATATACTAATTCAATATGGCATTTGGTGAACAGATGAATATCAAACTTTTATGGTTTTTTCTTTTACTCATTCCAACTTTTGTTAAGGCAGATGTGTTGGTACTGGTACATGGTTGGGCATCGACGCCTGAGACCTGGGGAGTGAGTGGTGTTCAGTCTGTGTTGGCCAAAAAAGGTTGGAAAGATGCTGGCATCCTGCCGTACCCAAGCCGTATTGCCAGTAATCACACGAATATTAACAATGGTAACGGTAAAATTTATTATCGTATTCACTTGCCATCACATGCGCCCATTGCAATTCAATCCACAGTGTTACTCAATGCTGTCAAGACAATCAAAGGTAAGCATTCTGGTGACAGGATATTTTTAGCAGCACATTCCGCTGGTGGTCTGGCTGCAAGGTTAATGTTACTGAATCCTGATGCGCCGAAGATCAGTAAATTGATTACCATTGCAACTCCGAATCTTGGAACATCCAGGGCTGTTCAAGGCCTTGATTATGCAGAAAGCAAACCATTTTTTTGTCCGGGGCCAGGCATCGATTTTCTAAAGACGGCAGCAGGTGGTGATAAATATCGTTATGTAAAATATTCCAGACCCGCTATTGTTGATATGCTGCCTGCGCAATATGGAGGTTTTATCCATTGGTTAAATAGCCAGCCACATCCGGCTATCCAGTATTATTCTATTGTTAAGATAGCAGATGGATACCCAGGTGATGAAATGGTAAGTGCGGTTAGTCAGAACCTGGCTAACGTGAAAATGATTACCAGCAAGGTTGTCACAATTGATACCAGATCAGGCCATGCTCTGAATCCTCAGGATGGTTATATTCTGGAAAGTATACTGACTGGAAAATATGACTAATTACCTTCTAGGAGTATCCAGAAGCGGGGAAGAGTCTCAGGCCTCTAAACTATGAATAGCTGAAATGGTAAGTAATTATATCCAGCACAAATAAGTGTTAAGCCAGTGACAGTTTAATACGTCGAACTCTCTCTTGCCTTAACGCCTCAGCAAAATCAGGGCCATTCAAACCTTTATCAATAAAATCCTGATTGTTGATTATTTTGCAGGTTGCTAATGCACGTCGAAATATATCAGCTTGCGGGTAGTCATCTTGTTCGTGTCCTTTACGTCCCCGCGCATCTGCAAAACAGGCAGTCAGAAATTGCTCAAAACGTTCCGGTCGACGAAAAGCATCCAGTCCTTCAAGGGTTTTTAGTATTGTGGATGCTTTCAGTTCAGCAGCACGATGACAGTGAGTGTGATATTTGGCAGTTTGTATAGCCAGGTCACGGTATTCATTGGGCACCTTGGTACGCGCGCAGAGTTGCTTGATGAGGTCAATACCACGTTTTTCGTGTCCAAGATGACTGGGTAGAATGTCTTCTGGTGTATTGCCTTTACCCAGATCATGCGCCAGTGAAGCAAAGCGAACCTGTTTATCTGTGGTGAGCAGACTGGCTTGTTGCAGCACCATCATGACATGAATACCGGTATCAATTTCAGGATGATGTTTCTCAGGTTGAGGTACACCAAACAGGGTATCGATTTCGGGGTAGATGCATTCAAGCGCGCCGCATCCGCGTAATACTTCAAAGAAACGTTCCGGGTTTGTGGTGGCTAAAGCCTTGTCTGTTTCTGCCCAGACGCGTTCAGGTACAAGTGCATCGACTTCACCGTTATCAACCATTTTACGCATTAACGTATTGGTGCCATGCGCGACATGAAATCCCCATTTGGAAAATCGGGCTGCGAAACGAGCTATGCGTAATATGCGTACCGGATCTTCAGAAAATGCATTGGACACATGTTTGAGTAATCCTGCTTCAAGGTCTTGTTGGCCGTTAAAAGGGTCGATAATGTTGCCTTCACTATCCTCAGCAATTGCATTGATGGTCAGGTCACGACGTAACAGGTCTTCTTCAAGCGTAACTTCTGCTGAAGCATGCACAGTAAATCCTGTATAACCTGCAGTTGTTTTACGTTCTGTTCGTGCGAGTGCATATTCATCATGGGTTTCAGGATGAAGGAAGACAGGAAAATCCTTGCCAACCTGCTGGTAGCCGAGTTGTAACATTTCATCGATGGTACTACCAACGACAACCCAGTCCCATTCTGTTGGTTCAAGTCCCAGCAGCTTGTCGCGTACTGCACCACCTACGAGGTAAACTTTCATAAATTGATCACAAACATAGTTGCATAATATAACAGCAGTATATCTATTTTATGTGGTATTTTATAGTCATGGAAGGTTATGACCTCAGGCATTACATGAGCAGGACGGGTAAGTATTTGCTTACTTGTTTTAGTGTATTGCTGTTACAGGGCTGTTCGACATTGTCTTATTATCACCAGGCGATTAGTGGTCAATCTGAATTATTACAAAAACGCATTCCTATTACGGCGGCACTGGCCGATAAAAATCTCGATGCGCAAGTGCGTCAGAAGTTACTGATTGTGCAAGAAGCACGAGTTTTTGCTGTGAAGGAATTGGGGTTACCTGATAACAAGAGTTATCATGATTATGCCGATCTAAAACGTCCCTATGTTATGTGGAGTGTGTTTGTCACGCCCGCGTTTTCACTTAAGCCAAAGCGGTGGTGTTATCCTGTTGTTGGTTGTATAACCTATCGAAATTATTTTTCACAATCAGATGCACAAGCTTATGCAGATAAAATGCAAGCACAGGGTTATGATGTTTATGTGACCGGCGTACCGGCATATTCAACCATTGGCTGGTTTGATGACCCGGTCACGAATACGATGATGCATTGGCAGGATTATGATCTGGTTGGTACATTGTTTCATGAGCTTGCGCATCAGAAATTCTATATCAAGAATGACACCATGTTTAATGAATCACTGGCCAGAACCATTGAGCACGAAGGACTGCGTCGCTGGATGGGGTCGAGGTTGCGAGATGATGTGCATAAAAAATACTTGCTTGAAGATCAGCGCGAAGCAGAATTTGTTCGTATTGTTCTGGATGCACGTAAAGAGCTGGAGTTATTGTATGCGAAAAAGGATGTGGCAGAAAAGACATTACCCGCTAAATTGGATATATTCAGGTCATTAAGACGTGAATATATCCAGCTGCGCAAACAGTGGAAAGGCTATGAGGCGTATGACAATTGGATGTTCTCTGGTGTGAATAATGCCAAGGTGCAGGCGATAGCAACCTATTATGATTATGTGCCGGCATTTAAGCGCATGCTTGCAGAGCAAGGCGATGACTTATCTCTTTTTTACCGGCATATAGAAAAACTAATGAATATGAATAAAAAGGAAAGGGATAAGTTCCTGAGTGGAATGAAAAAGCCTTAGCCAGTGTGGTGTAGTGATTCTTCAGTTTGGATTATTGCGGGAACGACCAGAGATTCATTTGTATTTTTGAAACAGGTAGGGTCTATTAGTCGCCCCCGACATTATGGTTTTTTGCAGCTGTAGGGTATCTGATGGCGATAATTATCTAGGTGGCCCAGACGTGAGTCGTTGGCCAGATATCGTGGTGCAATTGTTTTTAATGATGTTGGCTTGATGTTCAATTCAGACAAGCCATTGTGTTGGCAAACAGAATCGATTTGTAATGATCGATAGTTGTCCATACTGAATGGTTTACCAGGTAACATACCTAACATCCGAGCCTGTAGTCGTGAAGCGAAAGCGGGCAAGCCAATGATGATACGTTTAAGACCCAGGTTATTAGCAGTATATTTAACCAAATCCTTTAATGTATAGATTTCAGGACCGCATAAATCGTAACGTTGACCTACACTGCCCGGGTTTTCCAGTGAGTTTAAAAATGCATGGCAAACATCGTCTATATACACGGGTGCCAAACGACTGTTAGGGCATGCTAAAGGAAAGATGAATGGCGTTAGTTTTAACAGGCCGGCAAAGAGATTTAGAAAGCTATCGTTGGCGCCAAAAATAACAGAGGGTCTGAAACTGGTTACGTCAAGCCCCCACGCTGATGCGTGATGAGCCCAGTCTTCAGCTTCACCTTTACTACGCAAATAGTAACTGGCACCATTGTTAGCATCGGCGTTTAAGGCGCTCATGTGCAGTAATCTAGGAACCCGTTTTATTTCACAGGCATGTGCAACATGATGAGCCAGATCGACATGGATGTGATGAAATCCCTGTCCGTTATCTTTCTTTTCATTGAGTATACCAATCAGGTTGATTAAACCATCCAGACCCTCGCAAAATGATTCCAACGTTTGACTGTCAAAGGCATCGCCTGTCTGAATATCAGCGCCAATCAGCAATGAAGCCGTTGGGTGTTTGTCCGGGTTACTCGTTAAAATACTGACCTGGTAGCCGTGTTTAAGAAGGAGTGATGCCAAATGTTGGCCTACAAACCCTGTGCCACCCAATATTCCGATTTTATTATATTTCATACTTTTCATACCTGAAAAATTGTTATGTATTCGAAATAAGCTGCAGATACTATACTATAGTATGCAAGTAATTTTGAGCAATTTATTAAATTGATATAAGGATAAGTTTAATGTCAATGCGAGCGATAAATCCGGTTAACGGTGAAACTATCAAGATATATGATACCTGGGATGAGGGTCGTTTAAGTCGTACGCTTGATGCGTGTAGCCAAGCGCAGGCGTCATGGCAGGTTACACCAATGGCTGAGCGTTGTGACCTGATGCGTAATGCTGCCAAGGTGTTGCTTGATCAAAAAGAAGTTTTGGCCACATTGATAACACAAGAGATGGGTAAGCTTATCAAGGAGTCACGCGCCGAGGTTGAGAAGTGTGCCAGTGTGTGTGAGTTTTATGCAGATAACGGACCGGCATTTCTCGCTGATGAGATAATCGAATCAGATGCCAGCCGTAGTCTTGTCGCCTATCAGGCTTTGGGGGTGGTATTGGCTGTGATGCCATGGAACTTCCCTTTATGGCAAGTCTTTCGGTTTGCAGTGCCAGGTTTAATTGCGGGTAATGTGGGGGTTCTCAAGCATGCTTCGAATGTACCGGGCTGTGCACTGGCGATAGAGGATGTATTCAAGCAAGCTGGCTTCCCTGAAAATATTTTTCGTACTTTGATGATACCGGCATCAATGGTGGCTAGTGTAATAGACGATCGCAGGGTGCATGCCGTAACCTTAACAGGTAGTGAATCTGCTGGTATTTCAGTTGCCAGTGCGGCGGGTAAGGCATTGAAAAAATCAGTGTTGGAGCTTGGTGGGTCGGATGCGTTTATCGTGCTTGAAGATGCAGACCTGGCGCTTACGGTAAGTCAGGCTGTAATATCACGTTATTTGAACAGCGGTCAGAGTTGTATAGCAGCTAAGCGTTTTATTGTTGTTGAATCGATTGCTGATAAGTTTGTTGATCAATTCAAGTCTGCAGTAGCGGAACTAAAACCGGGTGATCCGATGGACGAAGAGTCATTACTTGCTCCTATGGCAAGGCATGATCTTCGAGATGAATTACATGATCAGGTTATTGCGTCTATCAAGGCTGGTGCGGTTGCGGTCATAGGTTGTTCACCTGAAAGTCATCCAGGTGCCTATTATGAAGCATCCATACTGGATCATGTTAAGCCGGGTATTCGTGCGTATGATGAAGAATTGTTCGGGCCGGTTGCGATTATTATTCGGGCAAAAGACGAAGCCGATGCAATTCGGATAGCGAATAGCAGTCGTTTTGGTTTAGGTGGCAGTGTATGGACACAGGATGTAATGCGCGGTGAAAATATCGCGCGTCAGTTGGCGTGTGGATGCGCTTTTGTTAATGGCATGGTCAAGAGTGATCCGCGTTTGCCATTTGGCGGAGTTAAAGCATCTGGTTATGGTAGAGAATTATCATCACTGGGGATACGTGAGTTTGTTAATGCCAAGACGATCTGGATACGATAGGTAAATTAAAGTAATTTAGTGCTGATTATTAATCAGGGGAAATCAAGTTTTAACGAGGCATAAAAACGCCGATCCATTTTATTATTGATATAAATTCCCTGGTAATTATTCAAAAGATCCTGGCCAACTAACGCGAGCTCACCTTTAATATTGGAGAATTTTAATTTACGTGCCAGTCTAATGTCTAGTCTATCAGTTGCGGGACGAATAATCTGGTTGTCGATGTAACGAGCCCTGTCGATATAATAGTATGCTGCACTGAATTTATACCATGAGTTGATTTTATGTCTGACTAACAGGCTGAAGTTGTGGCGCGGTGTTGCTTTGTCTACGGTTTCACTGTTTATGACGATATTTTTTTCCCTTGCTTCAGTATAAGCATAGGCAGCATCAAAGCGGGTGTGACGCCAGGGGCTATAGCCAATTGAAAACTCGACATTATCTATGTCTACTTCGCCCTGGTCATCGAAGAATATTGCGCGCCCATCGAATGTGTCAGCAAAGTTAGTGCTGTCAAATGTCAGCAGATGCCTGAGCTTGTGATGTGAGTAACTGACATCGTAAGACAAGCCAGCTTCAGGTTGTTTGCCAATCAAACCGATATTAATCGTATCAATGGTTTCTGAATTCAGATCGCTGTTTTCAAAGAAAATCTGGTCAAATATTGATGTGCCTGGTATGGAGATTCTGGTGTCAGCGTATTCTTCAAATGCGACAGGTAAACGACTGCCGCGTGTTGCTGATAATCTGATTGTATCACGATCTGTTAAACGGTAATGCAGCGAAGCCAACGGTAGTACGTTGGTGTTGCTAATATCTGTATTTTCAACCATGAGCCCGGCATTGGCAAAGAAGTGTTTGTTGATGTTCCAGTAGCCATGAATAAAAGCACGATAAATATCGATATCGACAGGACTGAATTTTCCAAGGAATGTAGGTGTCTTGATGGTATCTTTTCTGATGCTTCCACCGTATGCCAAATGTATGTCGGGCGATAGATTATTATTTATTTGTAATTCAAGATCATGCCGATGCGATTTATAGTTTTGATTGATTGGTAGTAAACCAATGCCAGGTATATTAAGTGTTACGTATTCGACTGACTCATCATAATTATGAAAATATTTAAGATGGAAGCTTTTGTCCTTATTCAGTGTGCGATCCCATTTAATCATCTGGAAATTCGCGCGTGTTGTTATCTCGTGATTAGGCGTTGACGGGTCGTCAGGTTCGTCCCTGTCGTTGTTTACGTAGCTAGCTCCGAACTGAATGTCGATATGATTATTGTTATCCAGTTGTGATTCTACTCGACTACTAAACATCTGGCTCGACTTGCCATCATGCAAACCTTTAAAGCCTTCTTGCATCTGGTTCCAGCCACTGAACCGGTAGCTCCATTTCTCTGATTGACCACCGTATCGCAAACTGGCTTCGCGTAGATTTGGTTCGCCTGCATTTAATCTGGTTGACCAGCCATGTATGGTCGCGGGAGAGCGGGTAATTATATTGATAACACCTAGATAGGCGTTTGAACCGTAGGAAGCCGCATTTGGGCCTCGGACAGCTTCGATGCGGTCAATGTCATCGATATTTAATGGTAGAGAAGACCACACTGGGCCACCCAACGTTGGGGTATAGATGGAGCGGCCATCGACCATAACCTGCATCATACGTGGTAGTGAATCATCGATGAACAGGTAACCGGTCAAATTAATGTTGCCGCGGTAGTAATCAGCAACGAAACCAGGAATCAGGCGAAATACTTCGGCAATTTCGGTCAAGCCAGAAGCTTCAATCATGTCACGGTTGATTATTGTTACAGGTACCGGCGACTCATTTAATGTCTGTGTTAGTCGAGAGGCATTCAGAATAATCGGTAGTTCTTCAAAAAAATCCTCTTCGGTCAACTCTGTCGCAGCACTGGCTGTGCTGTAAATAGAAAGTAAGGCAACTAAAACAATTATTTTTATACAGTAATTAGCTCGTAATTTTAACAATCCCTAACCCCTAGACAAACTATTCGCGATTCCAGTGTAGACGATATTGTGGTCAAATGTCGATTACGTATTTTCAGGATAAGAAAGTAGCTATTATTGTGCCATATAGCTAAGTGATTATATGATGAAATGTATCCTGTTTTATGAAGTAATTAATGTCTATAATTGCATTTAACAAAAGGAGATTGTCATGAAAATTATAGTGACTAAATTAATTGTTCCCGTTTTATTGTTAATGTCTTGTAATGTATTTGCGGCGACATTAATCGAGACAGATGATGCTGAGGGTTCGCAAAAGATGTGGATTGAAGGCAGTAAAATGCGTGTGCAAATGGATGCTACGGGTCAATATATGCTGGCTGATTTCAAACGAAAAAAGGTCTATATTGTTGCGCCCTCGAAGCAGGAATTGATCGATGCAAGTGACTTTGTGCAGCAGTCAAAAAAGAATACGCGTGGGTTGAATGTGAAAGTGGATTATGTAGGCAAAGGACCGACTATCGCAGGATACAGTACTAAAAAATATAACCTGAGTGTGAATGGACAGGCTTGCGAGCAGGCACTGCTATCAAGGCAAGCGCTGAAAGATGCGCGGCTGGAAATCATGATGGAAAATATGGGGTCGATAGATTTAAATGTTATGGGCAGTCAGTTTATGAGTGTCTGTGATCGGGCTGAGAGTCTGTTTGCCAGGCGCATGAAAAATCTAGGCATGCCTCTAGGTACGATTGAGCGTGATGGACGACTGCGTGGTAAGGTGAAATCTATTGTAAAAAATGCGAAATTGCCAGCGGGTGGCTTTAATTTACCTAAAGGCTACCGTCGCGTATCAATGCAACAGAAAATGCAGGATGGGTTTGGTGGTAACATGCCATCGATGCCTGCAACGGAAATGACGCCTGAAATGAAGCGTATGATGGAACAAATGATGAAACGGCAGAAGTAAAAAAGCACTGGCCTTTCTGTTCGAGGAGGGCCTGATTTTGTAATCGATAATAGTCATCCGCCACCAAGTGTTACATTGATGCTATCAGTGTAACACTTGGCGCTGAAACACAGTAAAACAGTCAGGATATAATGCCTGTTTAAATGATATTTAATTCCAGAATCCATTCCCCTGATCATCCTAAGAGTATAATATAGATGTTACAAAAGTAATCGTAGTATGTGCCCGGGTACATTTTTACGATGATTAATTTTGGCTTTCGGTCAATAGTTTTGATTTAGTGCAGGTTTGATTAATTGTGGAGATATTGGCAGTCTATCTGATGTTAGGTGTTGTGGCTGGCATACTTGCAGGGTTGTTAGGCGTGGGGGGTGGACTGATTATTGTGCCAGTCCTGTTTGCTCTTTTTACTCAAATTGGTATGGATCATGCTGTCATAATGCATGTAGCGATAGCGACTTCCCTGGCAACAATATTATTCACGTCTATCGCATCAACCTATGCACATCATCGGCATCGAGCTGTTATCTGGTCAGCTTTCTGGCGACTGACGCCAGGTATTTTGTGTGGTGCTTTTATCGGAGCGAGTTTTGCTGACTATTTGCCGACATCAGTACTGATTATTTGTTTTGCTATCTTCGAATTAATTGTTGCCTATCAAATGTGGTTTGCGTTTAAGCCCGGTGCATCCAGAAGTTTGCCAGGATCTTCAGGTATGTTGGCAACAGGTGGTGTGATCGGATCAGTCTCTGCCATAGTGGGTATTGGAGGTGGCACTCTGACAGTGCCTTTTTTAAGTTGGTGCAATCAAGGTATCCGTCATGCTGTGGCGACGTCATCTGCTTGTGGTTTTCCAATTGCATTGGCGAGTGTGGTTGCCTATTTGTTTCTTGGACAAGATGAACCGAATATACCAAAACAGAGTATTGGTTATATTTATTTGCCAGCGTTTATGTCTATTTCACTTATGAGTTTATTATTTGCTCCTCTTGGGGCAAAATTTGCGCATCGGCTGCCTGTTATGACATTAAAAAAAATATTTGCGATATTATTGACATTGATTGGTGTGCGCATGTTGTTAGTAATTGTTTAAGGCGTAAGATGAGACAATGATAAGAGTTAACTTGATATTATCTTTGCTGTTTAGCCTGTTTTGTTTGCAGGATGTCATGGCCGTGCCTGCCAATACTATCAACGAGATACGTTTTACAGGGAACCTAAAAACTAAAGAGCGTATTCTGAGGCAAGAATTGACTGTTCGGGTGGGATCAAAACTTGATTCGCAGGAGCTGGAGTATTCACGTCAGTCTATTATGGACCTTGGGTTATTCAAGTCGGTAACTGTTGAGGTGCTGGAAAAAAATGTTGTCCTGTTTACGGTAAAAGAAAAACGTTATTTATTATTATTGCCACGTTTTTCCCGTGATAGCGACACAGATAAGATTACCCCGGGTATAAAACTGACGGTTGATAATATCGCAGGTTTGAATCAGCGTGCTACATTGACGTTAAAACAAAGTGATGCTGACGATGCCAGCAGTGGCGATAAAGATGAAGTGGGTCTTAGCTATTATTACCCTAAGATGTTTGGAACTCAGTATAGTCTTGATGTCTTGTTAGGGTTTTCTCGCGAGCCATTACAGTTTTTTTCAGCAGGTAGCCCGGTGGCAGATTATAAACGACAAGAAATAGATTTAGGTTTTATCGTTTCACGCTGGTTGAAAAAGACAGGGCCATCAACCGGATGGGTTGCCGGCGCTGGGCCAAGGTTGCACTATAATCGCTACGACTATGTTTCGGGAATGTCAGGTATCTATTCGGACGATCATGCAATTAGTTTGCTCGGACAGATTTTTTATACTGATATCCATGATCACCTTTATAGTCGTACCGGCTTGAATTACGGTTATGTTCTGGAGCAAGGACTAAAAGGTCTGGGTTCAGATTACGATTATAATCGTCACCTGTTTTTTTATCGTCAATTTTACCGATTGGATAGACCTCATCATAATCTTAACTGGCAGGTAAGACTGGGTCTATCAGATGACGCCTCGTCTAACCTTAATGAAGATGTTTATAGTATTGGTGGTTATGGTGATTTAAGAGCTTATGATTCCAGTACCGGTGGTGCTGCCTTTGTTATGCTGAATGTTGAATATTTACGACCCATGTTCGACAGTAATCAGGTGCGGGGATTATTATTTGCGGATGTAGGAGACGCATTTGTAAAGAACAGTGACCTGGATTTGTCGGATCTAAAATGGTCTGTCGGTACAGGGTTGCGCTGGAAGATAAAAAGCTTTGTGAATCTTAGTTTAAGTCTGGAATATGCCTATAATGTTGATACGAGTGAAAACAAGGTATATTTCAGAACTTCAGGACCTTTCTAGTCTTGTTGCTTTTCGGCCCCAGGTTTTTTATGTATAAGTGGTTTATATTTGTTATCTCTTAGTCCTGTCAGTACGGCTGCTCCGCTGTCAGAGATCTTTACTTCACCAAACCGGGCATGATTAAAATCATTGGCATGTCCTTCCTGAAAAAAGAAAGCTTCGGAAGCAATGCGTGTACCGGTTGCGCGTTTACGAAATTGCAGCAGATGTTCATCGGGTTTTAATGGTGTGTTATTGTCATGGATGCGAACGAATTGGGCTACTTGATTGAAATCCAGTTTAACAACAACATGGCCGTCCAGTATTTTTTGTTGGTATGTTGTTTGGTTTATTGTTCGATTGAGGGCATAACGTAAGGTCATATAATCCCCTTGTATCAAACTGCGTGGATCGACAGGTGCGAGAGGCAGTAACATGGTCGTTCCATGTGACAGGATAGTTTCCTTTTGATAGATCAGGCTTGCGATTGAACCGAGTACTAATAATGTTATTAGCCATATTATGTGAGTTTTTTTGATCACGCGTGACTCGCTCTTAAACGTCGCAGTAGCTTGCGGGTAAGTAGCAATATAATACCTGTTGCTACTAATGATATGGATTTTTCCAGTAAGCTTATATTCATGGAATAGTAATAACTACTGATATACCAGGCCATGAAGGCGATGCCGGTTCCTTGCAGTACCTTGTCACCAGAAGAAAAACCCAGAAGGATAACCAGGAAAGAGGCGGTGATGCCTGGCGCCTGTAATGTTGCAATGATAAATATAATTGTACTTCCTGTAATAAGCAGGCTGGTTTTTTCAGTGAGTGTGTAACCCATTTTTTTCAGAATGTGATATTCCAGATAGAGTAGGGCCAGGCCAATGCCTATTGTTGATAAATAGTAGTGCGAATGCAGGATTACTTCACGTATCAGATATGATGATGAAGGAAGGCAAATCAACATCAGGCCAAATAACAGGCCATATTGCACGGGGCGTACTATGTCAGACCATGATTTTTGTAATAATGATATTTCATGAGTTGTCAGGTAAATAGCAAGAGCGCCAATCATCATAGGTAGTACATTAAAGAGGATAGGTTGGTGTAACCTGGTTTCAATAACTACCATAGCAGTAATCAAAATGACAGTAGATAGGAATCGATGAATTTTATCCGGGTAAATTTTTATTAGTACTGACGATACTATGATGGCTATCACTGCGGCGGTCATTGCGCCATCGCTATCTCTTGAGTTTTTAGTGGCTACGAGTATGCCGAGATAGAGTAAGGTTTGCCCTGCCATACTGATGGCCAGGGCCATCTGTTTTTGAAATTCATGATTACTCTTGTTGCGTATCAGGCAGGCAAGCGGGATCAGAATGATGCCAAAAATAATGGCGGCTTCTTCAGAACGTATGAGTCTGCTGGCAAACAGGAAAATAATAATGAAAACCATGGCTAGCCAGGCGGAGAAACCGAGCATGGCTTTTACATACCAGGGCGTTGTTAGTGCTTGCTGGTTGATGGCTTCATGGCAACGAGATAGCCAATTATCATCCAACGACTCTTCTTTTTGGATGCTGGCGAGTGCAGTTTTTAGATCAGGCTTGCTCATGTTCAGCCCTCCATGCTTGTGCGGTTTTTTTCAGGGAGATGGCGAATGCACTTGATAGACCCAAGGCAATGAACGACAACACAAAGAATCCTGCGACGACATCATTTATGCCCTTGCCAACTAGAGCGCATAAGCTAACCGTAATGGAAAAATAACTGATTGCAAGCATATATAGGTCGTGCACCTTACTTAGGTAATATAAAATTATGGTGGTAATGACCGCAATATAGGTTATAACGGCAAGGACATTTCCTACTTCTGTTTCTGTGTTGTATGAGAACAGCATTGATAACCAGGTTTGTGTTGCCATTATTACAATATAGGTCGCAAGTACGCGTGCACCCCAACGATCAGAAAAACCGGTGCGTTTTTTTTTCAATGCTGCTTCCCATATTATCAATGCCAGTCCATTGCATAACACCAGTAGTTCATTGAGCTCTATACTTGAAAAACCTGATAGTCGATATAACAAAGGATTACTTGAGAACAGGAAACTACCGGACATTGATGTTGAAATAAATTCCGACCAGTACATGATTAAGGCCAGGTTGTATAGTAGTAGCAATATCAGCCATAGCGCTTGTAGGCGGGCTATCCATACCCAAACAGTTATAAACGCTGCCCAAGCCAGAAAAAGCTGATAGGGATCGGCACCTGTTTGATAGATTTGGCCGTATACAGCCAGAAGCGTCCCGGTGAGTATGCTGGCGATTAGTAACCCTGCTTTACCACCAAGGCTGTCTATGCCCTTGAGGTGTGTCAACATAATTGAGCAAAAGATACCTGATCCAATGAGGGCGAATTTTGTGAATTTGTGCAAGTCTTGCCAGTTATAGGCGAAGAAAAAGATAATACCCAAAGCTAACAGGCTGGTACCTAGAAACAGTAGAAAAATATCCAGAAACAAGCGCCAGTCATTCAGGTCGGGAGTGAGGCCAATCTTTTTTTTGCAGCGCAAGTATTGCTCGACATTGAGCAGTTCATTTTTGAACAGTGTGTTCAGTAATTTTTGATCGCCGGGTAAGTGATCTGACATACCAATTCCTTGTATTGTGTATGTAGAATCTAATCAAGTTAGCTTGCGGCTGCAAGCTTTGAATGACTTATCCGCCTGTCATTGACATAAATCGAACGGTTTGTGAGGGTTTTTCGGTAAATTCGTGGCGTTCAGGTTTTAGGCTGATGGCATATTGAATCGCCTGTTTTAGATCGTCATCGCTGATGCCTTGTCGTAATAAAGGCCTTAACTCAAAACTACTTTCCTGCCCGAGACACATGTAAAGCGTGCCATCCACAGACAGTCTCACACGGTTGCAAGTTTCACAGAAGTGTTGCGAAATGGGTGTAATAAAACCAATGCGCAGGTTGGTGCCGGCGACTTGTGAGTATCGAGCAGGTCCACCACCAGGCATCGTGCCCGGGATTAGCTCATAACGTTTTGCAAGCCGTTGTTTAACCAGTTGCAGATCGAGATAATTGTTGGTCGCTTCGAGTCCGGTATTGCCCATGGGCATGGTTTCTATAAAACGTAATGTGAAGTCGTGTTCAATGCAGAATTCGACCATGTCCTCGATTTCATCATCATTGATGCCGCGCATGGCCACCATGTTGATCTTAATAGGTCCAAAGCCTGCTCGCTTGGCCGTCATCAAGCCTTTCAATACTTTTTCGAGTTTGCCGCCACCTGTGATCTGTTTGAACTTGTCGGCTTGCAGGGTATCCAGGCTGACGTTGATACGAGAGACTCCGGCTTGATGTAAAGCGTGCGCGTGTTTGTCCAGACGCGTCGCGTTGGTTGAAAGAGACAGGTCATCGATACCGTCGATTTGATTCAGATTGTTAATCAGCTCAGGTAGGTTTTTTCGCACCAGTGGCTCACCGCCTGTAATGCGTACGCGTTTAGTGCCGAGGTCGGAGAAAGCGCGTATAACACGTTCAATTTCATCAAAACGTAACCAATTTTCGGGTTCCTCAAAATCCTTGAAACCCTTGGGCATGCAGTAGAAACAGCGCAGGTCGCACTTATCCGTGACCGACAGGCGCACATATTCGATAGGTCTGCCAAATGGGTCGGTTAATGCCTTGTTGTCCGATATGCTGCTCATATGGTTGCGTGATGTCCCTTATCGCTTAATCAGTATGTCAATTATAGTTATCTGATGAGTGATTATATTAATGGTTAAAAGTATCTGACACCTGATCTAGATCAAGGTTCTGCCAATGGTCTAGATTGTAGAGGCTTTTTTCAGATCATGATTCAGTATCAGCGCCAGTGTTAATAATAGCAGTGCACCGGCCTGATGGGCTGCACCTAAAACTACAGGCACATGAAATAACAGGGTTGAAATGCCTAATCCGACTTGAATTCCCAGCATTAACAGGAGTAGATGGGCGATATTTTTGGTGCGCGCTGTTGCCTCACTTTTTTGAATCTGTAACCAGAAGACAGGAATGATAAGAAACAGGGCGTAAGCAATCATGCGGTGATCAAACTGAACAGTTAACAGGTCTTCGAAAAAATTCAGGTAAAAAGGCGTCATCGAAAACAGACCGTCTGGAATGAATTGGCCATTCATGAGCGGGAAAGTGTTAAATGCCAGGCCTGCCTTGGTACCGGCTACAAAGCCACCCGATATAATCATGATCAGTATTAGTGCGGTTACCCCGAAACCGAACTTGCGTAAGGGTTCAAGTAGTAGGTCAGTTTGGCTGCGGCTTTTATCCCAGGTTAGCCCAAGCGCGACCCACAGGATATAACTGTATATGGTGATGGCAGCGAGTAAATGCGCCGTCAGACGATACTGGCTGACATGAGGATTGTTGACGAGTCCACTTTTGACCATATACCAGCCGAGCACGCCCTGCATCCCACCCAATATAAACAGAATAATCATTTTGGGAATAAGTGAACGCTTGATTCTTTTGCGGATAAGAAAATACAAAAAAGGTAATAAAAAGGCCAGACCAATGGTGCGCCCAAGTACGCGGTGAGCGTATTCAAAATAATAGATGGATTTGAATGCTTCAACGCTCATGCCCTTGTTGATTTTCTGATACTCGGGAGATTGTTGGTAGTGTGTGAACTCAGCCTGCCATTCGTTGTTGCTGAGTGGTGGGAGCCAGCCTGCAACGGGTTTCCAGTTCACCATGGATAACCCGGAATTGGTTAAACGTGTTACGCCACCAAGTACAACCATACAAAAGATAAGCGTACAGACCAGTAACAGCCAGATGACAATGGGTTTGTTGTTTTGAGTGTCGAGCACTGGATTCATAGTGATTAATTAGCGGTGATTTAACATGGGCCAATTTTACATGATTTTGGCGCATAAATATAAAATTCAGCTTGAATAAAATCTTATTGAGATTTGAGACTCACAGGCTAGGATTAATTTTAACTAGTTGTTATTTATTGAGTTTTTATTAATTATATATTGTGTAAACCGACTATCGTAAAAATGCGAGGGGTAGATAAATACTCAAATAACGACAAATTTTCTATGTTGTTGTGATATTTACCATTTTTTACATGAGATCAGGTGTTTTGGCTAAAGATATGTTGTATTTCATACGATATATGAACTTGTGAAGGGTATAACACTATTAATAATGAAGTAGCGAGAGAGCACGTATGTTTTGTAGATGGACAGTCGAAAGTGGAATTCTTTCAAAGCCGGTAGATATCGATGTGTTTGCCGATACGCGTTTTAGTGGCAAGCCAGAAAAAGGCATTTAGTTACATGACATCTATGAATGATTCTTTAGTCAATAGTAAGCCGTATGCAGTGAAAAAATATACGTCCCTTGGTCGGGGGCTGGTGTTATGGTTTTTATTTTTGTCTTTGTTGCCATTAGTCATTGTGTCATGGATAAGTTATCAGCAGGCTAGCAGTAGTCTTACCCAGGCAGCGTCAGGAAAACTTGAGCAATCATCTAACTTAAGCGTGGATTTTATCCAGAGCTGGTTTGATTATCGTATGATGGATTTAAATAATCAGGCCGAATCGCATGATAATGCCAAATTATTGATATCCCTTATAGAAGGGTATAAAAAAAGTAGTAAGCCACTTACAGACTATATTAAAAGTCGTGATTGGACGAGACGTGTCGATGGCTTGCAAGATGACCTCGTCAATCTTAGTCGCCGTTACGATTACATATATGATTTGTTTCTCATTGATGCGGAAGGGAATCTGCTGTTCACCGTTGGGCATGAATCTGATCTGGGTACCAACATGTTAACCGGGCCTTATGCCGGGACGCGGTTTGCACACAGTATAAAGGCCACATTGCAATCTGGTAAGGCATTATTTTCTGATCTGGAACATTATGCGCCATCCAATAATACCCTTGCCGGGTTTCTTACTGCACCGCTACTCGATGAGTCAGGTGGCAAGATAGGTGTTTTTGCTATCCAGATACGGGCTGAAAAAGTGCTTGATTCCCTGAAAAAGTCGGTAAAAAGTGATAGCAGTCTGGTTCATTACCTGGTGGGGGCTGATGGTAGATTGCGTACAGTGCTTCATGAGGATGAAAGTGAAATTTTAAATAGGGTTATTAGTACCAGGCAATTCAAATATTGGCTGCAGGAGCATGGATTGCATGGCAAAGAGAAGGATGATCAAAAGGAAAAGGCTTTTGATTATATTGGCCCTGAAGGTAAAAAGGTCATTGGTATACATCAAATGTTGCGCTTGCCAGGTGTCACTTGGGCCTTAATTAGTGAGGTGGATCAAAATGAGGCATTGGCATCTGCGCATTGGTTGGGTCAGATAACATTGATGTTGGTGATACTGACAGCAATAGTGGTGATTGTTTTGGCAGTGCTTCAGGCACGGCGAATCACACGTCCAATTGTTCAGTTAGCTAATGTTAGTATGAAGGTCGCAGCAGGTGAAACTGGTCAACAAGTAGAATTTGATGTCAGTAATGAAATTGGTCAGCTGGCCGAGTCATTTAATCACATGTTGCAGATGCGTGATAAACATGAGCATGAAATGGAGGAAAGTAACCAACAGGCTCAAAAGGTATTATCTGAATTAGACGAACAGAAGTTCGCACTGGATCAACATGCTATCGTGGGTATTACCGATGTGCAGGGTACAATTACTTTTGCTAATGATAAATTTTCTGAAATCAGTGGTTATGATCATGATGAGTTAATCGGTCAGAACCATCGCCTGCTTAATTCGGGATATCATGATGCAGACTTTTTTCGACAGATGTACCGCACAATCGCAAGTGGCAAAGTCTGGCATGGGGAAATCTGCAACAGGTCTAAACTTGGTCATTATTATTGGGTTGATACTACTATCGTTCCATTTATGGATGATAATGGAAAGCCACAGAGTTATATTGCGATCCGCGCGGATATCACAGAAAGAAAAAATACGACTTTGGCGCTAGCCAGAAGTGAGGCGAATGCCAGAGGAATTTTTGAAACTGTGACCGACGGTATTATTACAATTAATACTGAGGGCGTTGTGCAGGAATTTAATCCAGCCGCAGCAAGAATATTTGGTTATGAACCTGAGGAGGTTATCGGGCAGAATGTCACTATCCTCATGCCATCGTCTTATCGCGATATGCATAAGAACGGAATGCAAGCGTATCTGGCTACTAGTGAGCAGAATATTATTGGAAAGACAGTCGAGGTTGAAGGCTTGCGTAAAAATGGTACCCGTTTTTCATTGGAGCTGTCTGTTAGTGAAGTCAAGGTAGATGAGGGACATCGTTTTACAGCAATAGCACGTGATATAACAGAGCGAAAACTAGCTGAAGCCGTATTGATCGAGGCAAAGGAAGCTGCGGAAGAAGCAACACGACTTAAGTCTGATTTTCTTGCCAACATGAGCCATGAAATACGTACACCCATGAATGGCGTGATAGGTATGACAGGTTTGTTAATGGAAACCAAACTTTCTCCCAAGCAACGTGATTACGCAGAAAACACCATGCTATCGGCCGAATCCTTATTGACAATTATTAATGACATTCTGGACTTTTCTAAAATTGAAGCCGGCAAAATGGAATTGGAAATATTCCCCTTTGATTTTCAAGCGCTGGTTGAAGATGTATCTGAAATGATTGCTCTTAAATGCAGAGAGAAAGGCATAGAGATGTTGTTGCGTTATAAACCAGGCACGCAACGTTATTTGGTTGGGGACCCGGGGCGTATCCGCCAAATTATTCTGAATTTGTTGAGTAACGCGGTGAAATTCACTGAGAAAGGTCGAGTATTACTCACAGTCGAATCACAAGAGCCTGTAGATAATATAGCAACCATGCTTGTTCATGTTGAAGATACAGGTATTGGTATTGCAGAAGATAAGTTGAGCAAAATATTTAACAAGTTTGATCAGGAGGATGGGTCGACAACACGGAAATATGGTGGTACCGGACTTGGGTTGGCTATTTCACAGCAACTTTGTCACATGATGCAAGGTGATATTGCGGTTAAAAGTGAAAAAGGAAAAGGGACGACTTTTAGTTTCAGTATAAAACTGGATGTGGTTGATGATTGTGAATTTGTTCAGCCACAAATCGGAGACGTATCTAAACTCAAGGGAGTTAAAACGCTTATAGTAGATGACCTTGAGGTCGCCAGAATAATTTTGACGGAGCAATTGTCAGAACTGAAATTAAATCTGGAAGTGGTATCATCTGGAAAACAGGCGCTTGAAAAATTATCAAATGCGATAGAGGAGAAAGATCCATTCAGGATTGTTATTACTGATTTTCATATGCCTGAAATGGACGGTGAGATGTTAGCGCTTGAAATCAAACAACAAGGGTTACTTGAAAATGGAGTACTCATTTTCAGTACTTCATCACCAAGAAAAAATGATGGACGACGTTTGAAGAAGATGGGTTTTGATGGTTATTTGACAAAACCCACGCATGCATCCGAAGTACCACAAATTCTATCGTTAATTTGTAGGGCAAAAAAACAAGGCAAGGATATTCCACTCGTTACTCGACATACATTGCGCGAAGTGAAGTCAGGAGTACGGCAGTCTATCAAGTTTAGTAATGCCAATATTATGCTGACGGAAGATAATCCGGTTAATCAAATGGTTGCAAGTGAATATCTTGAGAATTTTGGCTGTACCGTCACCCCAGCGGGTAACGGCCTGGAGGCCTTAGCCTTATTAAAAAACCAGCAATTTGATTTTATTTTTATGGATTGCCAAATGCCTGAAATGGATGGTTTCGAGGCGACTGCAGAAATACGTAAACTCGAAATAAAAAATAAATGGCGGCGTGTTCCGATCATCGCGTTGACTGCCAATGCAATGCAAGGTGATAAGGAGAAGTGTTTGCAGGCAGGGATGGATGATTATATTTCCAAGCCAGTTATGCAAGATTCATTAGAAAATATGTTGGCAAAATGGTTGCCGGGAAAAGTACAGAAAATTGAAACAACAGAAACGGGTAAGTTTTGGCAAGGTGCTATTAATAATTCGGAGAAACGAGTAAGCAGTGAAGTTACAGATGATCAAAATTCTGATCTGGATGAGTCTGTTTTTAGTGGCTTGCAGAAAATGTTTCAAGATAAGTTTCCAGGTGCTATTGAACAGCACACCAGCAATGCAAGTGAAAACGTTCGCCGAATAGAGGTGGCTCTACAAGAATCAGATTTAGAAGCATTGGAACGAGCGGCGCATTCACTAAAAGGTGCAAGCGGACAATTTGGCGCCTTGAGTTTGAATAAACTGGCATTGCAGATGGAAATGTTTGCTGCAGATGGCGAGATCGAAAAGGTTCGGAGTCTGTTTTCGGAATTAAAATCGGCCCAGGTAAATGCCGCTCAGATGATGATGTCACGCATTAGCGAAAAATCATAAAAAATGGGGCAGTATTTTACTGTCCCCCATTTTTAAATCTTATTTTTGATGACCAGAGTTGAAGCTGTTGTTTATACGCAGCCTGTTGGTTTGGGTAATCCGCCCCATTTGCACACCAGTTTCATTGGGCCTTTTTGAAAAATATCGTAAAGGTCTTTGGTAGACATGCTCATCGCCTTGGAGAATTTACGAATAGGAGGGACAACGCCGTTTTCATCATACATGTTACGTGCTGCATTTAATAAATCCATGATCTGGTCGGTTACTTCCATACCATCACGACTGGCCAGTTCACGTGCGACTTCTTCAGTCCAGTCATCACGATTGACCAAATAACCTTCACCGTCTACATTTAAATCCACTGGACTGCCTCCAAAAATAATCATCATAAATACTTGAGCAAAAGAGTATAGAATGATTTGACTATATTAGTCAAATCTAAAATACTGGCGAACATGCTTCATGCAAGTTGGTTAAGCATAAATTATAGTGTAATTTTATGTTTTGTTATCATTTAACTATCTAAAATTTAAATACTTTTATGCAAAATGGCTGCATAAAAGCACCCCTCCATAGGGGGGGTGCTTTTATGACGGTACATGCCAGTGTTATAAAGTAGGAGGGCGTCGTTCAGGAATTATATGTTCTTTGGCTAAATGTTGATGGATTTCCTGAGGGCTAAGTTTGCACAGATCTTTAGCGAGCTCTTGTGTTTTGACACCACTTAAACGAGTATCTATGGCGTTGCGCAGGTGACCCAGCATGCGTTTTTGAGAGACAAGCACGACATTGCTATTTTTGTTGTGGCTGAAGCGTTTACATTCATCGGCGATGGAATTGGCAAAACGGCGCTCAACATCATCTTCATGCCTGGCACGATGATCATCATAGCCATGAGATTGACCGCCGTGCCCACGGTTGCCTCCGCTTTTTGTTTCTGTCCACAGGGTTTCTGATTCACCCTGCTGCTCAAAATTTGTGAGGTCTTTTTGTTTGATTAGGTTGGGGCCGGATTCAACTTCGGGTCTATCGGGTGCTTCGAGGGTGAAAAAACGAGCTTTTGTTCCATTTGCTACGACTACACAGTATTGATTCATATGAATCTTCCTCCATACACATAGTAAAAGGCATTTAAGAAGTCATGCCAGAGAGTTAAAAATAGACGTTTAGCATGTATTATGATTCTGATGCCCACGTCGTTGAATATGTAATATTCTTGCTTATTACATAGAAATAAGTTTGCATTGTTTTGAAACAGGTTTTATTGATCTTCATCAAGCATCATTTATTAAAGGTAGTCAGGTTGTGGTTAATTGGACGGATTAATAGTTATCTGCCTTAATATAGAATAGTAAACAATATACGTTTCGCCAGCTTCGATTTCGGTAGAAAATAGAAAATTGTCAGTTTTACGTATAAAAGTGTTTGAAAATAATAGAATTTGTTTAACAATGAGCAAGGTAAAATTATTTTTTGCAGTAAATCATAAAGAAAGGTTGCCGGTTATGAAGAAACTACTAAAGATATTGGGTATAGGTATTGCGTCAATTATTACCTTGCTTGTGTTAGCTGCAATTATCATCACAGTGCTTGTCGACCCAAATGATTATCGAGATAAAATAACCGATTTAGTGAAGAAGGAAACCGGACGTGATCTGGTGATAAAAGGTGATTTGTCACTATCATTCTTTCCTTGGATCGGCTTGAGTATCGGTGAAACCAGCTTGAGTAATGCTAAAGGTTTTGGTGATAAGCCCTTTGCACAATTTAACAAGATCCAGGTCAAAGTAGAGGTGATGCCTTTATTTAGTAAGTCCATTGTTATGGATGCGGTGACGCTTGATGGCGTCAATATTAACTTGGCTAAAAACAAACAGGGGCGTAGTAACTGGGATGATCTGGTTAAGGGTGAGTCGAAGCAGAAACAAGATAAAAAAGATAAACATAAAGGTGACAAGTCATTAGGTGAGATGTCGATCGGCGGCATCCATATAAAAAACACGAACCTTTCCTGGCGCGATGATCAATCTGGCGTGCATTATCAATTAGAGCAACTAAATCTGGAAACGGGTGCGTTGCAGGATGATAAACCAGTTGATCTGAAATTGGGTTTTAATATTAAAGATAAAAAAGCGGGCAAGTCCTGGCGCATTGCATTATCCGGCAGGGTAGAGATGGATCATGTGAAGCACAGCCTTGAAATGTCATCTTTAAAATTACAGCTGGCAAGCTTGAAATTAAACGGTGGCCTAAAGGTAGAAAAATTGCATACACAACCGACGGTCTCTCTGAACCTGAAAAGTGATGCATTTGTGCCAAAAGAGTTGGCACAAGAGTTTGGTGTCAGTTTGCCACCAACGAGTGACAAGACCGTTTTCGGCAAGGCGCAACTTGAAGTGGTTATTAAAGCCAGTCCAAGTAAACTCACACTATCAAAGTTGATAATGCAACTGGATGATTCAACCCTGAAGGGCAATGCAACGGTAAGTAATTTTGCGAAGCCTGCTATTCGTTACCAGATTGAGATTGATGAGATCGATGCTGATCGATATATGCCTCCCGCTAGTGAAGCGGTTAAGCAGGAGAAAGGCAGTACAGATGATCAGATTAATTTACCCGTTGAAATGCTGCGAGCCTTGGATGTGAAGGGAAGTTTTAAAATAGGGAAGTTAAAAGCGTCTAATCTGCGATCAGAGTCGGTAAAAATGGATTTGTCTGCGCAAAAGGGTTTGATTCGTGTTCACCCTGCTAGTGCCAACATGTATGGTGGCAGTTATTCAGGTGATATTAAACTGGATGTTCGCGGTAAGCAGTTGGTTGTATCTATGGATGAAAATTTATCAAAAATACAAGCTTCACCGTTATTTAAAGATTTGATGGACATGGACTGGATCGAAGGTACAGCAAACCTTTCGGCCAAGTTGACAGGTAAAGGAAACTCGGTCAGTGCGATCAAGCAGCGACTGAATGGTCAGCTGGGATTTAAATTTCTGGATGGTAGTATCAAAGGTGTCAATATTCCCTTGAAAATACGTCAAGCATATAACGCTATTAAAGGGTTGCCTGCGCCACCAAATGAACCACAAAAAACAGATTTCAGCTCCATGACAGGTAGTGCCGTGGTGACAAATGGAATAGTGGATAACCGTGATCTTGAAATGCAAAGTCCGCTGTTGCGCATTCAAGGCGCGGGTAAAGTTGATCTCGTAAAAGAGAATATGGATTATTTGATTAAATCAAAAGTGGTTGCTGCACTATCCGGTCAGGGTGGCGATTCGTTAGCTAAACTGAAAGGAGTCACTATACCGGTGCGTGTCAAAGGACCATTTTCTAAGCTTGCCTATAAAGTTGAGCTTGATGATATTCTCAAGCAAGAAGTAAAAAAGAAGGTGAAGAAAAAACTCGAGAAAAAACTAAAAGACAAGTTTAAGGGGTTATTTTGAGTTATTGACGGGTTATACAAGACAGAGAGTATTTTGTTGTAGGAGTGGCCCCTGGTCGCTCCTACTTGTCAATATATTCATGCTCCAGAGAAAACAGATAATTTTTTCGCCATTAATTAATGCCCGTGTTAACCCCCGTTTTCAGTAATAGGATAATATGAATGCCTGCTGCACCATCTTTTAGTGCCCGCGTGTTGAAATGGTTTAAGCGACACGGACGCAAAGACCTGCCATGGCAGAAAAATACGACAGCCTATCGCGTTTGGATTTCCGAGATCATGTTACAACAGACGCAGGTTATAACCGTGATTCCTTATTACTTGAAATTCATGCAGCGATTTCCAAACATCAAACAACTGGCTGAAGCCGATATTGATGATGTTATGCAACATTGGGCCGGTTTAGGTTATTACGCCAGAGCCAGAAACCTGCACAAGACAGCACAACAGGTTGTTTTTGATTTAAAGGGTCGCTTTCCTAAAACGATATCGCAAGTGATGTCGTTACCCGGTATTGGTCGTTCAACGGCAGGTGCAATACTTTCGTTATCAGACAATCAACATCATCCAATACTGGATGGTAATGTGAAGCGTGTGCTGGCTCGTCACGGTGCAATCAAGGGCTGGACGGGTAATAAAGAAATTATGGATCAACTCTGGCAAAAGTCAGAACTGTTGACGCCAAAAAAACAGGTAGCTGAATACAATCAGGCTATGATGGATCTGGGGGCTACATTATGTACGCGATCGAGACCAGCCTGTGAGCGATGTCCGATTGCATCAGATTGTCAGGCATTGTCTCTTGATATTGTTGGCGAGTTACCGACACCAAAGAAAAAACAGGTGTTACCGCAACGTAAGACAGTCATGTTAGTAATCAGGAAGGGTAATAAACTGTTACTTGAAAAAAGGCCGCCTAGTGGAATTTGGGGAGGGCTTTGGAGTTTACCCGAATGTGGTGTGAACGAAGACGTGTTTCTGTATTGTAAAGAAAAGATAGGACTTGCTGTGAAAGAGAAAGGGCAAAGTCGTCCATGGCGTCATACATTTAGTCATTATCGATTAAATGTTATACCGAAATTATTATTGGCGAATGCAGGCACAAATGCAGTTCAGGACAAGGAAGACTATGCCTGGTTTGAAGAAAATAATTTGAATAATGTTGCTTTGTCAGCTGCAGTTTTGATGCTGCAGAATGAGGATGATAAACAAACTTGATGCGTTTAGTGGATTAGAATTATCAAGCTTGCTAGCGAAAGATTGTTGTGTCGAGTGGGAGTATTTTACCAGAAACAGCCCCATTTAGAGTTTAGTTTTCACTTCAACCGATTCATACTTTTTCAATAAGATTCCTTCATCGCCACAGCAACTCGCGGCACATTTTTTAACTTCGTGTGTCTTGTTCGGGTCCGTGTCGAGATAGGCATCAACTGGTAGGTTTGATTCCGCACAATCGCAACCTTTGTCATCATAGACATAAACATTATTCAGGCCGATCTTCTTTGCCGCATCATAGGCTGCATGCATGATGTCCGAAGGCGTGGCGGGTATGTGTGATAATTTGTAGGCCGGGAAAAAACGCGTGATATGCCATGGGCTGTCGGCACCCAGGTGATCATAAATCCATTGGGCAATACGCGTGAGTTCATCCAGGTCATCATTTTTAGTCGGTATAATATTGGTACGCGTTTCCACGTGAATGCCAAGTTTATGCGCTTTTTCAATTGATCCCAGCACCTGCTCAACAGAAGACAGCTTGCAGATATCATGATAAAAATCATCACTCAGACTTTTGATATCGGAGCATAAAACGTCAATCTGTGGCGCCATAAGCTCCAGTGCTTCATCTGTCACAAAGCTATTACTGACATATACAGTATAAAGCCCGGCTTCGTGTGCCAGCTCAGCGACATCCTGCACATATTCCAGCCACACGGCGGGCTCTGAATAAGTAAAAGCGATGCCGTCAACCTTATGGCGCTTCGCAGCTTCAATCAGTTCTTCAGGTGTGACGTAGGCAGCGGTTGACTGTCCCTGAGCGAGTTCGTCGAGCGCCTCAACACCCCATGAAATCTCAAGGTTATGACAGCCACCACAGCGAAAATTACAGCCATAACTGCCAACGGACATAACCTGAGTGCCTGGACGATAATGTTTAACCGGTTTATCCTCGATCGCGCCAATATCAATGGCAGACAAAATGCCGTACGAGAGGTTGTACAGGGTGCCATTGCGGTTCACATGTGCCTGGCAAAACCCACGCTGACCATGACCAATCTTGCAGCGCCACAGGCACAAATGACAGCGGGTTGTACCATTGTCGAGTTTTTCCTGAAGTCGGGTTTCTACCAGCTGGTATTGCTTGGGTGATGTGTCTACCAGGCTCATAATATTATTCCGAAAAAGAAGCTACCCTATTCTATATATATTTGGCAATCAAGTAGTGAATATCAGGGTTATTATTTAATATTTTATTAAAAACATAGGGTTAAGTTGGTTGCAATGAGTTAAAATCTGAATAAATTACCTATTTTAACTTGACTATCATCCTCTATCCTTGTTTAATAGCGCCTCCTTGTTATTGGCAAACGCTAGTCCCTAGTTATTAGCCACTAGCAATAAGCTACATAAAATGGCCAGGTAGCTCAGTCGGTAGAGCAGTGGACTGAAAATCCTCGTGTCGACAGTTCAATTCTGTCCCTGGCCACCATTTTATCTTTTTTAAATATTTCACTATCTTACCTTGGGAATGGAGTTTCATGTTAAAACCCGTCTGATTCCTCATCGAAGTAAGCCTGAAACATTTGTTTTGTCCGACTGATTTCTGCCCTGCTTTGTTCTTTTGTTCTTAATTCTAGATGCGGTGTGCCTGCTTTGTATGCATAAACTGTTGTTCCAGAAAATCCTACGTGTGATTTTATATTTCGTTCAGTATATCTTACGTAGTATATGTTGCCTGATTTTACGTCGAGCGGTAAGTGTGCGTTACCAGAAGTTGAGATTAGATGCATGCCGGGTTTAAGTTTTGCCCATGTATACCCCTTGCTGAGGAGTTCGCTTTTTTCTTCTCTATCTATATATAAAGTTCCGCCTGTTTGTAATACCAATGTGTAAATGTAAACGATTGCTTCATTGCTATCGGTTAATTTTTGTTCAGAAAATTTTGGCCCTGAAGCAGAACTAAGTGAGAATGGATTATTATAAGCATGGCTCGTGCTGATACTGAAAATAGCTAAAGTAAAGATGATTAATTTCACAGAATGTCCTTGTTATTATATTATTAACGCTGAAAAAAATGATACTTTGAATTTATTGTGCCAGGTTAGTGTCAAAAATAACTGAAATTTCATGAAATTGAAACACTATTATAGTCTGCAAGCGCCGTAAGTATTTGATTGGTTAGTTGTTTAATATAGTTAAGTATTGGGCTTCCGACTGAAAATTCTCGAGTCGACCGTTAAATTGACATATCACATCGTGTGATGTGCCCTGCGGGCAACCTGCGGTTGTCCTGAATGACGTCCATGTCATTCAGTCTGTCCCTGGCCACCATGTTTCTCGTTATTGACTTTTAACCCTGAAATTTCAGCAAAAATATTGAACTGCTATCGGTAGCTAGATTGATCTGTAATTTCTTTTGGCTCTTGGTTTTGGTTAAGGATGTTGTCCATCCAATACTAATCGTATAGTCGACCCTTTGGGCAACCCGCATTTATCCTGGGTACATATCTATGTCATCCAGTCTATCGCTGACTGTGATAGCAATAAATATTAAAGATGCGTTGACCTGTCTGAATTGAAATAAAACTGGTGTTTTTGCTTGCTGGTATTATGCTTAGACTAATCAAATTAAATAGAATTATCATATGTCAGGTGCCACCGCCCAAAATACTACTGTAGAAAAAAAACAAATAGTACTTTTGTCTGTTGCCGGTATTTTTCTGAGTTTGGTCATTACATCTATTATTCTTGGTGTACCCTATTACAATTATATAAAGCAGAATTCAATCAGTAATCTACAGCTCCTGACAAATAACAAAGCGCAAACACTATCACATCAGTTATATCGTTATCGGAAACAGGCGCAGTCAATAAGTCAGCGTATACATGCAACACGATTGCTGGCTAAGTATACACGGAATGAAATAAGCTTGGCGCAATTCAAACTCAAAACATCCGGAATTCTTAAGGAAGCCATATCTCAGGCAGATGATATTGTTGGTGTGATTCGTTTATCAAAAGATTATCAGTTGTTGTTGGAACTGGGATTGGAAATACAACCAAATCACTGGCAAGGCATTGTCAAGAATGGCTTAATACGAAGTAATCCACACATGATAAGAATAAATGATCAAGATATACTTCTATTAATTAGCTCAATTTACAACCATCGTGGCGATGACATTGGTGCAGATATCGTTGCTCTAAAGACCAGTAAGCTTGATTTGCGAATTAAACAAGTAAATCATGACGGATTGCCTATAATTTGCAGGATTTTTTCTGCACAGAACAACAAGGTTAATCAGGTTCTCCCGTATCAGGCTCAGAACGCTGCGATAAATAATGACAATGAAATAATTTCTAACGAGATACTTCATCACTTTGGAAAAGGCACTGGACACTCTTCTGAAATAAATCAACACGTCGTAACACATGCCCAGGTAAAAGGTACTCCATGGGTAGTTTCAGTTTCGATTAATAAAAACCAGCTGTATAGAGACTTAACAGAAAAAATTTACCTGGTTGGTGTCGAGTTACTTATTTTATTGCTTGTTGCATCATTTTTAATGCTTAGAATCATGCGGCCACTGTCACATAAGATAGTGCAGCATTCCGAACAAATACAGCAGCAAACAGAAGAACGATTCCGTGCTTTGGTAGAAACGACAAATGACTGGATATGGGAAATTGATAAAAATCATAAATATACATATAGCAGTCCGGCGATTGAATTTATTTTGGGGTACACAAATGACGAGATTATAGGCCAAACTCCTTTCGATTTTATACATAAGGATGAGGTGGAGAGTATTATTAAGCAATTTTCAAAGTTGTCTCAAACACATCAACCCATGCAAAGCCTTGTCAATACCAATGTGCATAAAGATGGCCATAAGGTTATTTTAGAAACCAGTGGTGTCCCATATTTTTCAGAAAGTGGAGAATTTATTGGGTACCGTGGAGTAGATCGCGATATAACTTCTCGTAAAGCCATAGAGGATGAGTTGGAGTTACATCAAAACCACCTGGAAGAGATGATAAAAAAACGGACATCAGAACTTGTTGAGCTTAATCAGGAGTTAGCATCCTTTAGTTATACAGTGTCACATGATTTGAGAACACCGCTCAGGGCAATTGATGGATTTACTTCTGCTCTTCAAGAAGAATGTTCTGAGCAGTTTGATGAAACGGGTAAAAATTATTTCGTACGAATTCGCCAGGCGGCTAGAAAAATGGGCGAAATTATTGATGCATTACTCATGTTAACTAGAATAACACGACAAGAAGTAACCATTAAAAAAACCTGCCTGTCTTCCATGGTTAGTCTTTCCCTGGATCATTGCAGGGAGGTTGACAAGAACAGAAAAGTAGAAGTAACCATAACTCCGGAGTTGTATGCTTTGTGCGATAAAAAATTAATGCAGATAGTCATTGATAATTTGATCGGTAATGCATGGAAATTTACATCAAATAAAACACCGGCGAGCATTGAATTTGGTTCTGTAATAAAAGAAGGTAACACTGTCTATTACGTCAAAGACAATGGCGCCGGATTTGACACTGAATATGCAGGTAAAATATTTCAGCCTTTTCAGCGTCTGCATACCGACAAGGAATATAGTGGTACAGGCATTGGACTGGCTACGGTACAGCGGATTATCCAAAGACATGAAGGTAAGATATGGGTGGTTTCTTCATTAAACCAGGGGGCAATATTTTATTTCACCCTTGGTAATGGTATTCATGGCTACGAATTATGAACGCTGGTGCGGGTCGACATTTATGGTTTCTTGAAATAAAAATAAAAAATCGCTGTCCCTGGCAATAAGCAGGTAGGACACCTCAATCTGCACAATGAAGGGAATTAACAACTTACTCTAGTATCTCCTTTATACGCATTTTCAGTGCAGGCAAAATGTCAGCTTCGAACCACGGGTTCTTTTTCAGCCAAATATTATTTCGGGGGCTGGGATGAGGTAATGGAATAATATTCGGTGCGTATGACTGCCATGCGCTAACGGTCTTCGTTAGGTTGCTTTTTTTCGAATCACCAAGGTGCCAATCCAGGGCATAGTTACCAATCAAAACAGTAAGCTGTATATTAGGCATGGTATCCAGGGCACGTTGCCGCCACAGTGGGGCGCATTCCTGCCTTGGGGGTAGGTCACCTGAACGACCTTTACCCGGATAGCATAAACCCATAGGCAAAATGGCTATCTTGTCAGCGTCGTAGAATATTTCTTGTGATAGTCCCATCCATGATCGTAATCGTGTGCCACTGGGGTCATCAAAAGGAACGCCAGTTTTGTGAACTGCCTGGCCGGGTGCCTGGCCGGCAATAAGGATAGTGGCTTTTGGACTGATCTGAAAAACAGGCCTTGGTTTGTGATCAAGGAGATTTTCACAAGCCTGGCAATGATGCATTGCAGTGATTAGTGTCTTGAAAGCCGAGTTCATTTTCTTACCTCAGTTAAATAATCGAGGAGGATATTTTATTCATTATAGGGTCTGCCGAATATTTTTCGACAGACCCATAATTTATTTACCTCCGGTTCCCGCCTCACCCATCGCTTTAGCACCACGCAATACCGGGTAATGCTGGATGAAAACATTATCTTGTTGTGCGTTTGGGGTATGGCATGACAAACATGCACTTTCTGGTAATACGCCAGCTACTGTCTTCAGGCCTTTGAAGTCTTCATTGGTAAAGCGGAAGAATCCCCAGTTGCCAGCTGCTTTCGGGAAACGTTTTTTGCTTTTAACCATGGCTTCCAGGCCAAGATACTCGCCCATAAAATAACCATTACCACTAAACGTTTTTTTACTGCCAACACTCACCAACTCTTTTACGATGACAGTACCGTCGCGGAATTTCCCTGATTTTTTCCATGCTGTCCAGCTTGCCGGGTCGATATAGACATTATGAAACTCGGGGAAAGCTGCCTTGCCATTGTTAAGGTGATTAGGTGTTAACGGGGCTCCGACATATATCCATTCTCTGTAACCAGTAGGGCGTATCAACTCACTTTTACTGTTAAATTTGGCGCACGATTTATGTGTGCTGGATTGACATGTTGTTGCTGCCTGAGCTGGCGTAATCATACCTCCCAGTAGTCCTGTAAATAAAACACTTGTTATAAAATTACGTATCATCAGAAACCTCCTGTTGAAATGAATCGAATTACCTTATGCTGCATAATTAAAATCAACGTTGACTAAAGGGAAGTCAACGTCGGTCATGGCGATGTTGTTGGTAAAATTTGACATGATAGTGAGTGCGACGTTGGCCACAATTTCTACTATGAGTGCATCATCAAGATTGTTGTTTTTAGCGGCTTCCAGCTCACCATCAGACAGCATGCCGTGCTGACTAGCTATTTTTACGGCAAGTTCTGCAATGGCATTTTCTAGCGGATCGTCTGCTGTTCCATTACGTGCATCAAGAACCGACGCTTCACTCATGCCGGTGCTTTTTCCGATCAGGGTATGCGCGCTCAGACAATACTGACATGCATTTACTTGTGAGACAGCTAACGCAATCACTTCTCTCTGACGGGCGCTAAGACGGCCTTTCTCCAGCTCATCAGAAAGTCTCAGATAGCCGTTGAGTGCCGCCGGGGCCAATGCGAACGTGGAAAACAGGTTGGGAATCATCCCGATCTTGGCTTTTACAGCATTCAATGTGGCGACAGTTGTGTCATCGATCTGGTTGAGTGCTATAGGATAAATACGTGGCATGGTTAACTCCTTTTAGATTATGGTGCGAATTGCACGAGTTGCAGTATGCTGCAAATACCGATACGATTGATCATCATTAATTCATAATAGTTAACTATAAGTACCGTATGGACAGATTGTCACCGTTATTTGCCCACTTCACATTAAGTGCACGTGTTTTCTATTCTGGTAATCTATGTGGTACCAGTAACTTCGACACCTCACCTGGCATCGGGCATCTTCATTTGCTGCGTCAAGGTCGTGTCAGCATCTCGCAGCAAAACAAAAAAATTACTGAAGTAACCGAACCTTCCGTGATTTTTTATCCACGCCCGCAGCAACATTGTTTTCATGTCGAACATCAGGATGGTGCGGAACTGGTTTGTGCTGAAATAGACTTCGGTGCGGGCATGGGTAACCCTTTGGTATGTGCGTTTCCTGAGGTGATCATTATTCCATTGTCAGACATAGATGGATTGAAATCGCTACTGGATCTGCTTTTCGATGAAGCTTTTGCGAGTCGTTGTGGCCGTCAGGCGGCAGTGGATAGACTGACAGAATATTTTTTGGTGCTGTTCTTGCGCCATGCTATAGAAACACAATTAATCGGTATCGGGTTATTCGCTGGACTCTCTGACGCTCGCCTCGCCAGGGCAATTACTGCGATGCACGAAAAGCCTGAGTATCCCTGGTCACTGGAAGAATTGGCTCGCAAAGCGAATATGTCCCGTACAAGGTTCGCGGTGAATTTTCGCAAAACGGTTGGTGTCACGCCGCTCGATTATCTTACCGACTGGCGCATAAGTGTTGCCCAGACGTTGCTTAAACGTGGGCAGTCATTGAAGATGGTTGCACCCAGTGTCGGTTATGGAAGTTCAATTGCATTGTCACGTGTATTTAGCAAAAGGGTTGGAGTATCGCCTGGTGCGTGGATTGATACTCAAACAGACATTCGTAAATGATAATGTGGATGTCCCGTTTATTTAACCAATCCAGCAGCTGTTTCTGAATGCACTTTCTTTTCTTAGAAGCGTAAATGGCGTTATTCAACAATTTTGATATTTCTATCCTTGGGGTCACCGCTTGGGTATATGTCGTTTAATAACCGTAATTGTTGCTCAGGATAGTTGCTGATTTTGGAATGACGAGCCAGCTCGGTGATAGTTTTATCTTTTGGGGTAGGTATAATTTTTAGTCGCAGTGGTTCGGCGAGTTTATGTTCTCTAGGGGTTAAAAGATGCAGGCTGTTGATAGTGTCGAGAAACAGGTCGTCATATCGGGATAGTTGATTGTTTGATTTTGCGGCAGCAAAAAACACGAATACTTTGTCTTTATGGAATACTGCTGCGACGCGTGTTTTGCGTTCCCCGTAGGGTGTTTGCATGTTTGAAGTTAATGTATAACCCTGAAGTCCATCGGGTGTAATGTTACGCCCATTGCTAAAATCATCTATTTTCAACCGTGTTTGTATGAATGCTCTGGGAGAGTGTTTTCGATTCAGGTCGGTACTGATCACTTGTATGAACCCGTCACCTGTGGGTGTTTGTGCGATGAGTGCAGATGGACGATTATCGATACGCCAGTCTTGTGGAAAGCGCAAGGCAAAATCGAGTTGTTTGTGATAGAAGTTTCGGCCGCGTCGTATACCCTGTTTTTCACTGTCACCAAAGACCAGGCCATCCAGTTTGTGCAGGAACTCAGGCCTGTTTAGTTTGCGGGATGCTGAACCGTTTTTCTTGAAAACTTCAGCGTGTTTGACTACTTCTTGCAGACGTTTGTCATTGTCAGGGTGTGTTGAAAACACACCATGATAGATTTGTGGCTCGCGATTTTCTTTTTTGGCGAGTTCTTTTTCCAGTGATTCCTGGTTTTTAAGCACGCGAATAACATCAATCATGGCTTTAGGGGCGTATCCCGTTCTTGACAGGTATTCAGCTCCTAGTTTATCGGCTTCGAGTTCATGTTCTCGTCCATAACCTTTGACTAGAGCTGAAGACAGAATGTTAGTGACATCCATAGCGGCACTTGAATTGGTTTGTGAGGCAATGACAGCACCTAATAACCCTCTCAAGGTTGCTGCTGTTTGCTGGCGTACGCCGTGTCTTGCGGTAACGTGGCCTAATTCATGCCCAAGTACGGCAGCCAGCTCTGCTTCTGAGTTCAGGTAAGCCATCAAACCTCGGGTGATATAGATATACCCGCCGGGCAAGGCAAAGGCATTAACCTGGTCACTATCAAGGACTGAGAAGCGATATATCAGATTCTGTCGATGACTTTTATTGGCTAGTTGTGTTCCCACATCTTGTACATATTTTTGAAGGGCAGGATCGTCATATAAACCATATTCTTTAATGATGGCCGGGTGGTTTTTTCTACCGATGGCGATTTCACTGTCTTCTGACATCAGTACAAAATCACTATCTCCCGTTACCGGATTGGTGGCGCATCCTGCAAAGCAACTGGCTATCAGGGCAATAATTATAAATTTGATATGTCGTGTGATACTCATAAGTACATTATAGTGATTTTTATGACGGGATCTATCTGCTATGTTTAGTTTATGGATAAAAAAATAATTATTGCCCACAGGGGTAATGCACTTCAGTTTCCGGAAAATTCGTGGTTGGCTATTCAATCTGCGATAGATCTGGGCATTAAGTATATAGAGTGTGACGTACAGTTAAGTAAGGATAAGCAGCCAGTTTTGTTCCATGATCGTAATCTGGAAAGATTGTGCCAACAAGCGGGGGCGTTATATGATTATGACTATGATGAACTGATTACATTCTCACTATCATATAACGAGCGCTTTGGAGATCAGTTCAAGGGTAATGGTTTATTGGGGCTGGAGGAGTTAGTAACCAGGATGCAATCGTACCCTGATGTCAGCTTATTTGTTGAGCTCAAACGTGTCAGTATCGAGCAATTTGGCATTGACACTGTTTTGTCATGCATTATTCCATTGCTGGAGCCGTTGGCTGATCGTTGCGTGATTATCTCCTATAATTTTGCTGCTATCCGAGAGGTTCGACGGCGAGGGTGGCAGATGGTCGGGTTTGTTATGGACCAATGGTCAACCTTGAACGAGAGGCGGATTGATGAATTAGCACCTGAATGGTATTTTTGCGACATAAATGGTTTGCCAGCATTGGGTCGAATTGGAATAGCGGGTACGCGGACAGCGGTATTTGAGGTTGGTAAAATTGAGGTGGCGCGCGAATTGTGGCAACGCGGTGTGGATGCAATTGAAACTTTTAATGTAAATGAAATGATAACAGCTAAGTCATGAGTGAATTCGATCTTGTCGTGGTTGGTGGTGGAATACAAGGTGTGGGTGTTGCTCAGGCAGCGGCGGCTGATGGTTATCGTGTGGCCTTGCTAGAGGCAGGAGAAATTGGTGGGGCAACGTCGAGTAAATCGAGCAAATTGATTCATGGTGGTTTGCGTTATCTCGAAAGTGCGCAGTTCTCATTAGTACGGCAATCATTAAAGGAACGTCAGCAATTGTTACAGCTGGCACCGGCACTAGTTCAATTGCGATCTTTTTATATACCTGTGTATAAATCAACAGGAAGACGCCCATGGCAAATCAGACTGGGGTTATTGTTGTATTCCTTTCTGGACGGATTTTCAAAAGAAACGCGATTTAATAAATTGCACCGACGTGATTGGGGTCGTCTTGATGGTATGGATAAAAATGATCTCCAGTGTGTCTATCGTTATTATGATGCGCAAACTGACGATCAGAAACTGACACGTGCCGTGATGGAGTCAGCACAATCGCTTGGTGTGGAATTGTTGTGTCCAGCGAGATTCTTAAAGGCGCAGGAGCATGATGGTATTCTGCGGATCAGATATGAACAGGCGACACAATTGCATACGATTACGGCCAGTGTGCTGGTAAATGCAGCAGGGCCCTGGGTGAATGAAATTTTACAATCGATTATACCTCGTCCAGAACCGCTTGCTGTTGATCTTGTGCAAGGGTCACATATTGTTATTGATCATCCTGCACCCGAAGGGATGTTTTACGTTGAAGCACAAAAGGATCGCCGAGCTGTTTTTATCATGCCATGGTACGGGCTAACGCTGATTGGCACGACAGAGACGCTCTACTCTGGTAATCCGGCAAATGTTGAACCCTTACCGGAAGAGATTGCTTATCTTCGGGAGGTATACGAAAGCTATTTCCCGAATAATGAATTTAACCTGGTTTCGTCCTTTGCCGGTATAAGAGTATTGCCTGTGTCTGAGTCAAGTCTGTTTAATCGTGCGCGTGATGTAGTGATATATTCGGATCAAAGTGTTCCAGGTGTCGTTACACTATATGGTGGCAAGTTGACCAGTTTCAGGGCAACTGCAGAGAAGGTTATGCGCCTGATACGACCACATATGACAGCACCGGACAAGAAGCGTGCTGATGTTAATAAATTGATGCTAGGTCAGGACTGAATCAAGCGCTGACTGTAATGCATTTCGCCATTGTAGATAGCGAGTTTCAAGTTGATTATTACTACGTGGTAAAAACTGTTGGTTGATGATCATATCGGGCCAGTCTTCCGGCATACCTGCTAGTTGAAAAGCCAACCCGCGAGAAGTGGCCTCTGTAACATCGGGCCTTATGATGTTTAGTTTACTCAGATCCGCAAGCCATTGGCAAAGTGGGTTTAGTCTTGATAGCCCACCCGTAACAATGATCTGAGTACTATGTTTGATGTTTTGTAAAACTTCAATATTACACATTATCAAAAATATTATGCTCTCCAGTACAGCTCTTGCCTTGCCATATTGACTTGACTCACCAATGAAGTGAGGTTCCAGTGCAGTTTGCCAGAAAGGTGATCCCAAACCTGATATGGTGTTAATAAATAATGGAATGGTCGCGTAGTTTTCTTCCTTGTCTGATAGAAGACTGAGCAGTTCGTCTTTAGTCACCTGAAGCTCGCTTGCGAGCCAGTTCAACGCTGCCCCTGCGCCATTGATAGTGCCTTCCAGTGCATAATATGCTCGATGTTCATCTTGCCTGATGAGACTGGTTAATAATTTCTCATGGTAACGGCACGATGTTCCGGTTGGTTGTAATACGAATGCCCCGGTGCCTATATTGATATAAATATTATCTTCTTCAGGTTTACCAAAGGCATAAAGTGCTGCGGACTGGTCGCCTGTTACAGTAGTTAACGGGATTGCAGGATACTCGGCCAGATGTCCGAAATGGTATTTTGTTGGTACGGTTTGAGGTAAAGCTGACTGCGGTAAGTCGAAAAGTTGCAGCAATGAGTCTGACCATATTAATTGTTGAATATCAAGACATTGTGTTCTGGCGGCATTAACGGTATCAATCAGGTGGGGATGTTCCAGTAACAACATATGAATGAGATAGGCCGTCATTGGCCCAAAGGATAAGCGCTGGTCAGTCTGCGCCTGTTTAACTGCCTGGATATGTTGCAGGCACCAATGTAGTTTACTGGCGCCAAAATGAGGTGACAATTTCAGACCACTGATCTGATGAATTTCATTCGGGTCGAAACATTGTTCGGTAAGCCATTGAGCTGCTCGGCTGTCTTGCCAGCTGATGATATTGGATAAGGGTTGTGAGCTAAGTTTATCCCAGCATGTAATGCTGGAGCGTTGCGTTGCCAGACCAGCTTTGATGTTAGCACGAGGATGAATTACACCTTGATTAAGAACGGTATTGACAACATGTTTGATTGAAGCGATGACTTCCTGTGTTTCCTGTTCAATCCACCCGGGTTTTAGGATGGTAGTGGTAACAGGATGGCTCGCCATAGCCAGGCAGTTGCCTTGATGATCATACAGGCTGGCTCGACTGGATTGTCCGCCCTGGTCGATAGCTAGATAAATGTCAGGTTGAATAGTCATGGTCATATAAGTATTACAGTAGCAGAATCTGAAGAGTGGTCAGAGTGTAATTAAGAAAATTAGAAAGTAATAATATAGATAAAAATACTCTGCCTTTTACTAATGGTCTATTCAATCGCTCAATGTGATATTTTTGGTTAGCTTGATCAGTGTAACATTGAGATTTTTATGATATTTAGTGGAATTTGATCATTGATATATCAGGTTATCACTGTCATGATAATCAATCATAAAAATATAAGAAAAGTTTATTTCTACAGGAGAAATGAATGACTAATACTTCAGCAAATTATATGACACATCTCTTTAGAGCAGTCATGCTGGTTCTACTATTATGTGCACAGATGCAATTTGCATCTGCCGAGTTGATATTAACGGCCCCTCCGCGTGAGAAAGCTGATGCTGGTAAAGCATTATATGGCCCTTTGGCCGAGAGGTTAAGCAATGTACTGAATGAAAAGGTAACCTATAAGCATCCTGGTAACTGGCTGGCATATCAACATGAAATGCGAAAGGATGCATATGACATTATTTTTGACGGGCCTCATTTTATTTCGTGGCGCAGCAAAAATCGTAAGCACACACCTGTAGCCAAGTTACCCGGAACGTTGCAATTTTATATTGTAGGGAGATCTGACAACGCTACAATCAATAAACCCGAAGACCTGATTGGCAAGAAGATCTGTGGTATTCCTCCACCTAATCTGGGCACATTAACCGTATATGCCGCGTATAAATACCCAGCCCGACAACCTGTTATTGTGCCGATTAGAGGTGGATTTAAAAAAGTTTATCAGGCATTTGCCAAGGGTCGGTGTGAAGCGGCGGTATTTCGTACGAAATTTTATGATAAAAAACTGACCGATGAACAGCGCAAGATTACCAAGATATTGCTTACAAGTGAGCCACTTACCAATCAAGGCATCAGTGTTAGTAGCCGTGTTTCTAAAAAAAATAGTAAGTTAATTGCCGATACAGTCAGCAGAGGTAATCGTATTCCTGCGACAAAAAATATTTTAAAAAGATTTGGTGGCAAGGCAAAGTCTTTTAAACGTGTTTCTTCAAAGGACTATATTAAGGATTATAAATATCTAGAAGGGATCATCTTTGGTTGGTAAGCACTTAGTCAGATGCAGGTAGAACTACCTGCATCTGATAATAAAAAGGGTTTATTTGCTACCAATTTTGTAATGATATTATCGGCACAAATACAGATATCAAACCTGTTCCTGCAACAACAATAAAAGACAGTATAAATCTTTTCTTTCCAAAGCTGACCATACCGTCGGGTAGAAACTCCGATACGTTACTTGTAACATAAATTTTTTCAAGCGCCTCATGAGTACGGATGCAAATATTTTTGCTATTAACCAATGCGATCAACGCAGTGCCGGTAACAACTAATGTGCCAAAAAGAAAAATAATAAAGATAAGTATTGATCCTCTTTCATGATTAAGGCTGCTTGATAGTGACCAGTTGACAAACATAACCAGAATATTGAAAAGAACAGCGCTGATAATGAAGACAATGTCTGACCTGGTGCTTCTATCTAACTCTGATACAAGGTTGTCATGTATTTTTTCTATCATTTTATTTCCCCCGTATTTGGCAATTATTTTCCGGTGTACTGAGGTTAAGTCGCTTGATAATGTCTTCCTTTTCATAACTGCTGAATAATTTTGAAAGACTGAATCTAAAATGTGATAAATACTGATATCCGTGACGTATAAAGGGTCGGTATGCCGGTTTACTAAAATGGAAAGCCCATTCTACATATTCCTCAAGGGCGAACAGGCACATAATAAATGCCTTGTCTTTTCGGTAGACCTCACCCTGATTACTGATCACAATCAACTCATCTGCATCATCCTTATTGAATAATGAGGGATAACGTTGTTTGGTAGAGGCTGAATGTATCGGGATAAATTCAAGTGGTATCCTTTGTTGCTGCTCTTGAAGCCAGATCATGCAGCGAGAGCAAAAGTCGCAATGTCCATCATATAACACAGTAAGAAGTGTAATGTTGTTCATATCATGATTCCCTTATGTTAGTACCACTCTCATTGTCGTCATATATAGTCGTACAATGAGAGTGGTGTTGGTTATGCTGGTTCGCCAGTGATGTGACTGTCGGCAGTAACGGGTGGTAACCTGTTTTGCATAATCGCACGTCGACGCATTCTGGAAATAACATAGATGTTAAAGAAATGCATTGCGCCTAAAACGACCAGTACCAGTCCAACCTTGGTGCTCAGAAATTCGATTGATTCCTGCAGGGTTTGGGGTTTCATGCCATATTTTAGTGCCAGTGATATATAGCCAATATTGATCAGGTAAAAGCCAACCACGAGTAAATGATTGACTGAGTCAGCCAGATCTTCATTTGCGTTAAAACTGTCTATAAGAAAAATGCGGCCATTCTTATGCAGTGTCCGCGCGACCCAGACAGTCATACCAATGCTTAATATTAAATATACGAGATAGGTGATTTCAATCATGTCGTGCTCCTTTTGTATCGTTAATAAAAAACCGGGTTATCGAATACGCTTGGCTGGTATAAAAATCATGCTTCTTATGGTTTTTGTTATTTCTGTATAAACAGAAATAACATGGTAAAAAAACGCCAGCTTCAAATATTGGTAAATTCGAGTGATTTAAATAGGTTGTCATATGAAAGTTTGTTTCCCCGATTATCTTGTTGCCAGCAGAAATAAAAATATGATTATTTAATCATTCTTTTATTTCTGTATATACTGAAATTAGTGAAAGAAGGTGTTTTTGTCAAGCAGTAAAGCAAAAATAATACAATTGTGGTTGCTAATGTTTGGTAAAATATTCTGTAAATCAACAAGATCCAGTCAATAATAGCAGGAATGAAGATATGGCCTCATCGTCAAAAAAAGTGATTTATGCAGCATTGGCCGGTAATGCAGCGATAGCTGTTACAAAATTTACGGCGGCAATTTTAACAGGTAGTTCTGCAATGTTGTCTGAAGGCATCCATTCGCTCGTTGATACCGGAAATCAAGGTTTGTTATTGCATGGTATGAAGCAGGCACAAAAGCCGGCAGATGCCAAATTTCCATTCGGGCATGGCAAAGAGATATATTTCTGGAGTTTTGTCGTCGCAATACTGATATTTGCTGTAGGAGCGGGTGTATCGATCTACGAAGGCATTCATCACATTATGAATCCTGTACCTATTGAGAACCCGCAGATCAACTATATCGTGCTCGGGCTGGCGATGTTATTTGAGGGCGCGGCCTGGTTTTTAGCATTCAAAGAGTTTACTAAGTCAAAAGGAAAATGGGGATATCTGGAAGCAGTACACCGGGGAAAAGATCCAACCATGTTTGTTGTTTTGTTTGAGGATTCTGCTGCCATGCTGGGTCTCATCGTAGCCTTTGCAGGCATTGGGTTGTCGCAGTTAACGGGTATTTTGATTTTTGATGGCCTTGCCTCAGTTGTGATTGGTCTTATATTGGCGGCAACGGCTGTATGGCTGGCATACGAAACCAAGAGTTTGTTGATTGGAGAGAGTGCTAATCACAAGGTTGTGGAGGGTATTCGCACTATTGCCAGCAGACATAATGATGTCGAGCATGTTAATGAGGTGCTTACTATGCATATGGGGCCCGACTATATTTTGGTCAATTTGAGTCTGGATTTCAGGGATGATATCCCTGCCGGTGAGATGGAGCAAACCATAGCTGTTATGGATGCGGAGATAAAACAGGAGTACCCGGAAACAAAACGTGTCTTCATCGAAGCGGAGGCGCGTCGCAAACAGGTAATGACGTCGGGTGTGGTAGATTGAAGGTTCTTTTATCGTAATTTATGGTTGTTTGAGTTCAGGTTAAGTAAGGTGTTACTAACCTTTTGAATGCTATGGTTTATTAATACTATTTCAGATCCTGCTAATATGTAAAAACAGGCATTTTTCTAGATAATTATCTTGACATGGGTATTTTCATAAGAAAACCTCCTTGTTTATGACTAAAAATCCAAAATATTATGTGTATTGTGTCGGTAATAAATTGCCAAATATCATATTCATTTTTAATATACAAGCCATTTTATCGATATTTATGCACATGAAGAGTGCATAAATATCTGGTAATTTAAAGGGTCTTTCAAGTGGGTTACAGCGTATTAGCATATACTATAACTCATTGTTTATAATATATTATTACAATTGAGTAATAATTCATCAATCTAACAAGCTAACAGTTCTGGCGCGGCTTTCAGGCCATTTTAACCATATTATCCACAAAGTTATCCACAGCTTATGTGGATAACCAGAGTATTCCATACGCATCATATACTTATCAAAATAACTGTCTAAAAAGCAATCAACTAAAGAGTTGTTGTTTATATGAGTTATCTATCGTAAAAGCGCCAAAAAAACATCACTTAATTGTAAATTCAAAAAAAACATGCGGTCAGTTAGTCGATATCGAAATGTTTAAGCTGGATAGTAAGGAGCAAGAGTAGCAGGTGTTTTAATAATGGTTATTTCCCTATCTGTCATATTCGTTCCGCATTGATTCTGAATCCATGTTAGTAATAATGATAATATCGGGCCGATCTCAATAGTGGCAGTAAATGGCAACTACATCACATTGGTTTGTCCAACCGGTTCTCATATCAACCATCGGATAATTCAGCTCAGTCATACTTAGCCGATTAAATGGATAGTTATATTCATTTTGATGGTGCGGGTAATGTTTAAATTCACAGGTAAAACAGGGTTAATTGGTTTATTGTGTTCTGTTGCTTCCATGCAGTTGATGGCGGACACATATCGGTTCGAGTTTGACACGGGCATTGTTTTACCTGAAATAGCCGTAGAGTCTGTAAAGGCCGGATTTGAGAATAAAAAGCAGGCTGTGCATATGCGCCAGCGTATCGCGAACAGATTAAGTGTTACCTCGGAAGATGGCATGCGTGTTGGTGTTTTACGCTATCGCGGTGAAAACGGGAAGAGTATGTATGGTCTGGGTTATCGTAGTGCAGTTGGAAATTATGAGCTTAATACCATAGTAAATGAAACTGCTGTTGTATTTGCTGTTGAGAAGGACAAGGTGTTGTATAACTTCCAGGTGAAAACGGAAGAGCCGGAACGCGACAGAAATTCAACTTACTTCCAGTTTTCCCTGACGGGTAGTTTTTAAATGATTGCCAAATTGAAATCGTTATTCCAATGTGCTGACCTGGTTTTTCGGATTGGTCTGATAGCTGTTCTGGGGTATTTTTTACTGGCATGTTCTGTTATCCCTGATATGCCTGGCCCAATCGGCATACCGGGTATTTGATCAGGATGAACAACTAACAGAAATACCATCGGCCCAGTCAGGTGGCAGGCCAGCATAATGGCTGTTCGCTTTTTGTTCATCAAAAGGTTTTTTTAAAAGGTCTAACAGACGATCAATTTCCGAATAATCATGATTATCTTCGGCATTTCTGATGGCAACTTCAGACATGTAATTACGTAATATATATTTAGGGTTACTTTTTTTCATGTTATTCCATCGTTGTTGTTCTGAAATGGTTTCCTGCTGCAATCGCGTTTTATACAAATCTGCCCATTGGTCAAATTTCTCCCTTTGAATAAACAGGTCGCGTAGTGCGGGCTTGGTGTCATTTGCTGAAAAATGGCTTAATGTTCTGAAAAAAATCGTGTAGTCAACCTTGTCTTCCGCCATGAGGGTTAACAGGTTTTGGCACAGTACCTGATCATCAATTGATGTTTGAATAAAGCCAAGTTTTTTACGCATGTAATCTGCGTAGTGACCGATGTAACGGTTGTGATATTCACCCAATGCGGCTTTGGCGTATTCGACTGATTGTTCTGGTTCCGGGTCAATTATGGGTAATAACGCTTGCGCCAGACAGCTGAGGTTAAATAGACCAATGTTAGGTTGCTGGTCGAATGCATAACGTCCCTGGTGATCGGAATGGTTGCAGATAAATCCCGGCTCATATGCGTCGAGAAAGCCATATGGGCCGTAATCCAGCGTTAGTCCAAGAATGGACATATTGTCTGTATTCATCACACCATGTGCAAAACCAACAGATTGCCATTGGGCAATCATTTTAGCCGTTTTATCTATCACAACTTCGAGTAAAGTCAGGTAAGGTCTGGGTTCGGTTTTTAGGGCTGGGTAATGGTGTTTGATAACGTAATCGGCTAACGTTTTTATATGTTCATGTTGATTGTTGTAATAGAAATATTCAAAGTTGCCAAAGCGGATATGTGATGGTGCTGTGCGGAGTAATAATGCACCGGTTTCAATTTGTTCGCGATAAATCTCTTCTTCGCTTCCTATCATGCAAAGGGCGCGTGTGGTCTCTATTCCCAAAGCATGCATTGCTTCGCTGCACAGGTATTCACGTATGGTTGAGCGTAAAACAGCTCGTCCATCACCATCGCGAGAATAAGGTGTTTTGCCACAGCCTTTTATTTGTAGATCCCACTTGCCATTATGTTGTGTGTTGATTTCGCCAAGTATAATGGCGCGGCCATCACCCAGTCTGGAAACAAAGTGGCCAAATTGATGGCCAGCATAACATTGTGCTATGGGTTGCATGTCTTGTAGCAAGGCTTCGCCAGATAAATACTTAAGGTTGTTTTGCAAATGTAACTCATGCATATCAATTTCAAGTAAATCAGCTACATCATGATTGATGCTGATAAAAAAAGGAGCGTTCAATGGCGTGGGTTTGACGTGGCTATAAAAGACATCGGGCTGTTGCGCGAAGGTATTGTTAAACTCAAGTTGTTCGATTTTCTTCATATGTGAGACAATAAATAATCAGGTTTAAGGAAACAGGTAATATGGTAAGTCAGGCAAAATTTTATCCTGGTCAGATAGTTGATCATAGCAGGTTTGGTTATCGCGGTGTCGTGGTAGATGTTGATCCTGTCTTTTCAATGTCGGATGAATGGTATGAACAAGTTGCCAGGTCACGTCCGCCAAAAGATAAACCCTGGTATCATGTGTTGGTTGATAATGCAGAACATACGACCTATGTTGCAGAACGGCATCTTAACCCTGCAGCTGACTTAACTTCCGTTACACATCCACAACTGAACCGTTATTTTAGCTTATATGAGGATGGAAAGTATATTCCTCTGCGGGTTGCCATGTAATCATCATGATAAAATTTAAAGACCTTTCATTACGTCGTGGTATTCGTGAGTTGCTGCAGGATGTCAATGCCACCTTTCATGCTGGTCAACGAGCTGGTATTACCGGTGCCAATGGTGTTGGTAAATCAAGCCTGTTCGCATTGATACGTGAAGAGTTACATCCCGATGCCGGCGATTTTTTTATCACACCCGGCACAACGATCGCGCACGTGTCGCAGGAAACGCCTGCGGTAGAGGCTCCTGCAATTGAATATGTGAAAGACGGGGATGCCGATCTTCGGTTAATAGAAGAGAATATAAGGCAGGCTGAGCAGGATAATGATGGTGAGCAACTTGCGCATTACTATGCGGACATGGAAGCTATTAATGGGTATACCGCTAACAGTCGCGCAGCTTGTTTAATGCATGGTCTGGGTTTTTCCAGCGAGCAGGAAAATTTACCCGTTAGTACATTTTCAGGTGGTTGGAGAATGCGTTTGAATCTCGCACAGGCGCTGATGTGTCGTTCTGACTTATTGTTGCTCGACGAGCCCACCAATCATCTCGATCTCGAAGCCGTGATCTGGCTCGAAGACTGGTTGCGTGCCTATGATGGACTATTATTACTAATTTCACATGACCGCGATTTCCTGGATAGTGCGACAACCCATATTGCACATATTGAGCAACAACACCTGACGATGTATACAGGTAATTATTCTGCTTTTGAAGTATTGAGAGCAGAGCAACTGGCAAATCAACAGGCACAATATCAGAAACAACAGCGCCAGATTCAACATATGCAGAAATTTGTAGAGCGATTCAGGGCCAAGGCATCAAAGGCGACGCAGGCACAGAGTCGAGTTAAGGCTTTGGAGCGTATGACTATTATCAGTCAGGCACATGTTGATTCCCCGTTTGATTTCAGTTTCAAATCGCCTGACAGTTTGCCTGATCCTTTATTACGTCTGGAGCAGGCCAGTGTAGGTTATGACAGCAAGGCTATTGTCAGTGACATCAATATGAATATTGTTATTGGTGATCGTATTGGTTTGCTGGGCCATAATGGTGCCGGTAAATCGACGTTGATCAAATTACTGGCAGGTGAGTTAACCTGTCTGCAGGGTGAGAGATTGCCTTCTAAAGGTATTCAGGTGGGTTATTTTGCACAACATCAGTTAGAGCAATTGGATAGTCAGGCCAGTCCACTGTTGCATTTACAACGCATTGATCCGAAGGCGAGTGAACAGTACTTGCGGAGTTATCTGGGTGGTTTCGCTTTTAATGGTGATATGGCAACCACAAAAGTAGCGCCGTTTTCAGGTGGTGAAAAAGCGCGGCTTGTATTGGCAATGCTGGTTTATCAGAAGCCTAACTTCCTGTTGCTGGATGAGCCAACCAATCACCTTGATCTGGAAATGCGTCTTGCACTCACGACAGCATTGCAGGATTTTGAAGGCGCCATGATAGTCGTATCACATGATCGTCATTTGTTGCGTACCGTTGCCGATAAGCTCATGTTGGTTGCGGGCGGGCGAATAGATGATTTTGACGGCGATCTTGATGATTACCGCAGGTTAGTCAGGGATCAGGAAAAGCGTGATGAAGAAAATATTATTGCTTCTGAAACAGGTGTAAATAAAAAACAATTACGTCAGCAAGCGGCAGAGCAAAGACAAAGATTAAAACCACTAAAAAATAAAATTCAGAAAATTGAAAAACAAATGGATAAACTGAATAGTGAAAAGTCTAGTTTACATATTCAGCTTTCCGATGCTGCAATCTATGAAGAAGAGAATAAAGGCCAATTGAAAGAATGTCTTTCGCGACAAAGTGAAGTTGAGCAATCATTGCATCTTATTGAAGAACAGTGGTTGGTTTTGCAAGAGGAGTTAGAAAGTGTCGAATTGAGTTAGCTTCTATATTTATTTGCTAGGGAAGTCATAGTCGATCCAATAATAATAGTAATCAGGCGAATATAAAAAATATTGGAATCGCCTGTGAGATCCATTTTGTGGAAAGGCCGATATTTAAACTGAGTTTTCTGTTAATAAAGATGGAGAAGTCTTGTGGAATTAGATCGGCACCTGACTTTTTTAGTTCGTTGAAGGCATAAGACTCAAGTCCTTCAAGCTTGGATTCCCACCACGCGATTCATGCAGACATTCTTCTTGATGCACCCCACCAAAGAATAGAAATCACCAAGCCTAGAAAAGCAGTCAGCGCTTTAGACATTCCTGGTTCCAGATCTTTGGTAATCACATATGCCAGTAACGCACCATTGATAATATTCATTAAACCAAATAATACCCAAAGACGTTTTCCATCATTTTCTCTTTCAGAGAGTAATGCTTTATATAGATTAAACATTTTTTTACCATATATCTGGTTGGTAAAGCAGTGTCATAGTAAAACAAACGAAGCAAGAGATTATTGGGTGGTTATCGAGTGAGTCTGAACGCCTGTGTAGTAAATTTGGTCATGAGGAATTATTTAATTTTCTATTGCAGGGTTAATAAATTATTTCAGGTTATTGGTCATGCAATTTGCATGATTGTTGCTTACTTTGCAATATATTCTATTTGAAAAAATTAATTTAACAAGTATGACAATTAATTGCTTGTGTTTTTTTGTGAACAAAAAATAAGGAATCTATTAAGTATAATCAACAGGTTAAATTTGTAATCAGGCAATTTATACTATCGATAAGGCAGTAGAATTTAATTTGTGGCATGGCTTATGCCCCTTTATGAAGTACAACAACATAAAGAGGATATTACCATGCGTAAAATAACAGGACTTTTAATAATTACAATTTGCGGATGTTGGTCGTTAGCAGCGACAGCGATTGTTACTTTGCCGCCGACGTTGGAAAAACGATATGCTGCTTCAGAATTGCTGGATGGTTACCTTGCAATAAAAGCCCCGGCGATAGCTGAAAATGGAGCGATGGTTTCAGTTACGATAGGTAAAGTAAAATTGCCCTCGCCAAATTTATTTGTAGAGGAAATCGCTTTATACAAAGAATATAAAATAGATGGACCTGTGACTGTTTTCAGGTTGGGTAGAAATGCGATTGCGACGGGTTTGCGAACACGTATTCGTTTATCGAAATCAACGAAACTATTTGCATTTGCTCGATTAAGCAACGGGCAGGTATTGGTAGCGAGTCAGGAGGTTAAGGTAACCATTGGTGGTTGTGGTGGTGGAGGTGTGGTAACCGGTTCCTATGATGGGGGTGGTTATAGTGCGCCGGATACGTCTCGCTCAATAACCCGGTCACGATCTCCAGTCTCAGGTAGTTATGGTTCGTCTGATACAGGTTTTCAGGCGGGTATCCTGACGGCGGCAGATATTGATGACAATCTTAATTTCAGGGATTTTCGTCGTTATCTTCAACGTTTCGGTCAAGGACAAGGGCGGCACGGTATTTCATCAGTTGATTTATCCGAACGTGTCACGATTAAGGTTAAGGATGGTTATGGTCAAGGAGTGAGTCACGCAAGAGTTGCAATTGTTGCGAGTCAGTCATCACATCCTGTTTTAAAAGCGTATACCGGTAGTGATGGAGTGCTGCAATTTTACCCTGGGTTCTCGGGTAATCAAAGTGAAAATAAGTATCGTATTACTGTCAGGCCATCAAAACCGAATGCACATGAATACGATTTGCATCTTGATTTAAGGCGTTTGTCCTATGATCGTACGTTTAATATCACTTTGCGGAATGACACGGCAATATTGCCTTCTGCACTGGATCTGATGTTGGTGATTGATACTACTGGTAGTATGTCAGATGAGCTGAGTTATCTGACACGTGAATTTAAGGCGATTGTAGGCGCTGTTCGTGCACAGCACCCGTCAATCGATATGCGTTTTGGTCTGGTTGTATATCGTGATCGAGGTGATGAATATGTTGTGCGCAATTTTAATTTCACGCGTTCGGTTGATGAGATGCAAAAGCAGTTACAAAAACAGTTTGCCGGAGGTGGTGGTGACATGCCGGAAGCGATGGATCAGGCAGTAAATGTGGCAATACAGAGTGGTTGGCGTGAAGGAAATATTGCCAGAGTGATGTTCCTGGCAGCCGATGCCCCGCCACATCGAAACGGTGAGTCCAGAATGATTGATTTGTCGAGACAGGCAAAAGAAATAGGTGTCAGAATTTACTCATTGGCAGCCAGCGGTGTAAATAATAAGGCGGAGTATATCATGCGCTTGTCTTCTGCGATCACCCAAGGTCGATATCTGTTTCTGACAGATGACTCTGGTGTAGGCAATAAACATGCTGAACCTAAAGTGGCTTGTTATGTAGCAACTAGACTAGATCAATTGATGATTCGTGCGGTAGCGAGTGAGTTGGCAGGTAAGCGAATCGAACCGAATGCTGGGGATATCATTCGTCGAGTAGGTCATTACCAGAAAGGGGTGTGTAACGTCTGAGATGATGTTCCTGTTCGCTTGTCAACGTCAGGAAAAGAAATGAGACCCTCTTTAGAGGGTCTCATTAACATTGGCATATATGCCAATCAGGGATAAACAGAAATTTATATTTAATTAGTTTTTTGTTTGTTTCTTGCTAGACCAAGCCCGACTATTCCCAGGCCCATCATCATGAATGTACCGGGTTCTGGCACATGCGAGATAGTCAGTCTGGCAACTTGAAAGCCAGGTAGTGAAAAATCAGCATTGGCTGGGTCGAAGAAAAATCCTGCGCCATTGGTGCCGCCGAGTATGTTGGCAATACCTGCTGGATTACCAAATGAATTCAGGTATCCATTGTGTGCATGTACGACACCGTTTTCATCAAGTCCGGTATTCGCTGCCATTTGATTTAGAAATGCAGCATCCATTTCGTTGTTAATTTCGGTTCCTGCATCGTATACGTTACTGCCTAGAATGATAAACGACTGGTCACCATTGTAATTACCTGCACTATCAAAAATAGCATGTCCGAGCTGATCATCATTGCCAATAAAGGCATCATTAGACGGAATCACCATTGATGCGTAACTGAAATATCGGTTGTTCATTGCATTTAGGTTGAATATAGCAGATGTGGTTTCACCAGGATCAATAATAGGCGCGCCAGTGAAGCCGGCAGGGCCAAGTATTGTGCCATCAACTCCGCCATTCATGCCAGCGCTACTACTCGAAAACTGAGCGCTAAGTCCGCTGGTGTCCCCATCTTCAGCGAGTTGTTGAAGTCCGGCAGATGCACCTGAACCATTGCTAAACGTATCAAAGCTGCCGTCGTGGAAACTAACCCAGAGTGGCGTCAGAAATAATCCATCTTGTGATGACAGGTTCTCTATACTGATAGAAATATCAACGGCACTGGCTTGATGGCTTGCCCCCAAGCTTAGCATGAGTGCAAGCATGCAGGCGCTTGTTTTTTTCAAAGGTAATATTTTGTTTATTAGTGACTGTTCCATGTTGTTCTCCTGAACTCGATATGAATGCAGGACTATCGTAGTGCCTAGACTTGTCTGAGGCGTCACGTAATGGTCACAAAAGAATCACTTTTACTCTGTCAGGTTGACTGTTAAATTGATTGTGACTATTGTTTTCTGATTATGACTAGTTCAGGTGGTGAGTGGTTTTTATTTTCTGGTATCGTGATTGAGGTTTTGTATAGTTGCTGATCGAGGGTTGCTATCCAGCTTTTAATTGTCTCGCATTCTTCGCGGCCACCGGTATGGCCTGTGTAGGCGATCAGGCTAATTATCCCACCGCACTTTAGTGCTTGTAGTGCAAAGACAAGCGCGCTGAGTGTTGTGCTGCTATGTGTCGTTTTAGCTTTATCACCTCCGGGCAGGTAGCCAAGGTTAAACATGATGGCATTGATTTGCTCAATGTGCAGACGTTCGGGCAGTATTACAGGCATGACTTCATGGCCAGCATGGTGTAATGAAACCTGGTGTAACACATTGTTATCTTTTAATCGTTGATAGCAAGTATCCAGGGCGGACTGTTGAATGTCAAAGCCGTAGACTTTGCCCTGGCGTCCAACTTTATTCGCAAGGTAGAGTGTGTCATGACCATTTCCTACGGTAGCATCGATGACGGTATCGCCGATGTTAATGACTTGATCAAGTATTGATTGCGCAGTTTGTATCAAGGGTATATCAGGCATCGGTATTCCAGTATCGCGTTATATCGACTCCTTGGTCCAGGGGTTGATGGTGTAATAGATGCTCACAGAAGTGCTGGGCATAGTAAGGAATAAGTAACGACCCCCGAGAACCAAAACCATTAAAGAAACCAAGCGATGGAAGTTGTGGGTGCAGGCCGATATACGGTGACGTATCTTTTGTGCAAGGTCGAATGCCGGCCTCCTGTTTGGTGATTTTGAAAGACAAATCATTTTTAAACAGGTGGTTGATCGCTGAGAGTAATTCTGTTTTTGCTTCTTGAGTAACTTGTTCGTTTAGATCATGCCATTGGTAGGTAGCGCCAAATTTACAAGTGTGTTTATCGATTGGTAGCAGCCATTTTCCTGTATTGATGATCGTGTCAGGTAATGTTGATTTTGTTGTGAGGGTTAAAATTTCCCCTTTGGCCAGTTTGAATGGTAGCCAGTTAAACCAAGGGTTGGATGTTGCCTTGTATCCTTCGCAAAAAATGATTCGATTGGCATGTAAATCGCCGACACTAATGGTTCGATTGCCGGGTATAATCTGTGAGTATTCAATATCTCGATTCAGGTAACAATCGTGTTTAATGAAGTAGTGCTTTAAATTATCAAGCAGGACTGTTATATCGAGATAACCGGTATGATCTTGATTGAAGCCGCCGTAGGGATTATTGATTAGCGGATTGGAACTGGTACTAAAATCGTTACCTAGATATTTCTGGTAGTCTGGGTCGTTTATTCGTTTTGTATAAACTGTCCGCTCATTTTCTGTCTTGAATAAACGCATCATGGGTTTTGAGTGAAAAAAAGTAACGTTAAATTGGTCTTTTAAATGTGTATATTGTGATAAGGCTGCCGCAAGGAATGCGTTTGTATTTTTCTGTTTTACCAGACGTTTTCCTGTTACGGGGTTGATGAGCCCGGCAGCAATACGAGATGCGGATGACTGATGGGCCTGATCAAGAATTAATACACGTTGGCCTCGTTGGATTAAATTCCATGCAAGCAGGCTACCTGCGAGCCCCTGACCCAGAATAATGGTATCCCAGTCAGTATGGTTCATTGTATGGATTAAACGTGACTTGAGGGGTATTGATCTTGGAGGTACTGGATGATCGTACTGGACTCATACATCCATGTATCCTGTCCCTGATCATCGGTGATCTTTAGGCAAGGTACCTTGATTTGTCCGCCGCCATTGAGCAGTTGCTCACGGTAGCTTATATCGTGCTGCGCATCGCGTGTTTCAATATTCAGTGACAGACGTTTTATCGCTCGGCGTGTTTTAATACAGAATGGACAGGTAGAGAACTGGTACAGGCTCAGCTTTTTTGTGTCTTGGTCGATTTTCGACTGTTGATCATCAGGGCGTGATATACCACGAGGTGTTGTTAGCTTGTCTGCAAGCAGGATAATCGGCCCAAGTATCAGGCGGATGGTTTTAAAAAAATATCTGAAAAACAATTTCATGACTAATACCAATATTAAAAATGCTGAATTCGTGATGCTTAAAAACACTATGATATCATTTTTTTGACATGATTATACATATTGCCCGGCACACCATGCAGATGACCAGGCCCATTGAAAGTTATAACCACCCAGCCAGCCAGTTACATCAACTACCTCACCAATAAAATAAAGCCCGGGCACTTCGCGGCATTCCATGGTTTTCGAGGAGAGTGCATCACAGTCAACACCGCCGAGTGTCACTTCTGCAGTTCGATATCCCTCAGTGCCATTTGGTTTTATTGTCCATTTATGAATATTTCTGGCGAGTGTGTCGAACTGGTCGTGTGAGTTGGTTTGTAATGTACTGTTCAGAATATTCTCATCGAGGATGGTCTCAATCAGGCGTTTAGGCAAATATTGGGATAGTAGTGTTTTAACCTTGATCTGTGGTGTTTGTTGTTGGGCTTGTTTTAATTCTTTGAGTAAATCCATATCGGGCAATAAATTGATGGTGACAGGTTCACCTGGAATCCAGTATGAAGAGATTTGTAATATAGCTGGTCCGCTTAATCCTCGATGTGTGAAAAGAATATTTTCACGAAAGCTTTGGTTGGCTGTCTGTACAATGCTGTCAATGGCAATGCCAGATAAGGGTGCAAAACGCTCTTTGTCTTTTGTATGTAATGTGAATGGTACAAGGCCGGCGATGACGGGCCAAACCTTAATGTTAAATTGTTCTGCGATCTTGTAACCGAATGGGCTGGCACCCATGGTCGGGATCGATAAGCCACCCGTGGCAATCACAAGTGATTGGCAATGGTATTCAGAATGGTCTGTTGTTATTTTGAAATGATGATCGGTTATTTTTTCGATATGTGAAATGTTGGTATTTAAGTGTTTCTTCGCGCCGACTTGTTCGCATTCCTCAAGCAGCATGTTGAGAATGTCCCGGGCACTTTTATCACAGAATAATTGTCCATGTGCGCGTTCATGATAGGGGATTTTATGGCGCTGAATCATATCAATGAAATCCCATTGTGTGTAACGGCTCAAGGCTGATTTGCAAAAGTGTGGGTTATGGGAAATATAGTTGTCAGGGTTAATATCATAATTAGTGAAATTACAGCGACCCCCTCCCGACATGAGGATTTTTTTGCCCGCCTTGTTGCTGTGATCCAGTATGACGACAGAGCGATTTCGTTTGCCCGCCTCGATCGCACACATCAATCCTGATGCGCTGGCACCAATGATTATGACGTCGATTTTTTGCATAGGGTGACCCTGTTAACTGTTGCGCTCATGTCTTATGATATATGATTAGGCTATAGCATGAATATGGCAATTAGGCTGTGAAGTATATAAATCTAATGGAGATGGCGTCATGATTGAGATATTGACACAAACGAGTCTGTTTGAAGGCTTGTCGACTGAGCAACTGAGCGACATTGCCAACTTTAGTGAACACCTGGTTTTGAATGATGGTGATATGCTTATACAGGAAGATGATGCTCAGAATGCCGATATATTTATTCTAATTGAAGGTAATGTCGAGATCGTATCGAATAATACGGGCCTGACCAGTAGTGAGGTTGTATTGTCAAGTGAGGATACCGAGGTGTTTGGTGAGATTAGTTGGTTGACGAATGCGAAAAGGACAGCGAGTGTCCGATGTCATGGTGGCGCTGAAGTGATTCGCATTAATGGAAAAAAGTTGATGCAATACCTGGAGAGCAAGCCTGAAGTAGGTTTTGTCATTACACGTAGAATCGCCACGTTATTATCACAACGTATGGAAGAGTCTAATCGACTACTAAAGCAGATTCTCTGGAATAAACATATATAAATCTGCATGTCAGAATTTAAGCGTCACATAAAATATTGTATTTAATAACGGGTTGTTTGTTGTTCACTTATGTTGTTTTCTGAATTATTAATACTGCTAATAGTGATTGCGCTTATATGGTACTGGCTTGACGGAGCACGAACCAAAGAGATTGCGAGCCATGCCGGACGTCAGGTCTGTGAGCAGGCTAATGTGGACTTCCTGGATGAAACAGTAGCTCTGAAACGGGTTCGTTTAAAACGCGATGAGGAAGGACGTGTTTTTTTAAATCGGCATTATCAATTTGAATTTAGTAGTGATGGCAGTTGTCGATATAAGGGAAATATAGAAGTCCTTGGTAAACGTATATTGGCATCGTCTCTGGATGTGCATCGACTGCCGACGGGGGAGTTTTGATAGAGCCAATTTCAACAGAGCAGCAACAACTGGTTATTGATCAGTCTCTTACGATTTTAAATCGTTCATGCGAATTATTTCAACGAAACTTTAAACCTTTACCGATCCTGTTTGATCTGAAAGGTAAGGCAGCAGGAATGTATTGCGTGCGAGGCAGGAAGCGCTGGATACGATTTAACCCATATATTTTTGCAAAATATTTTGCTGATAATCTTGCGAATACTGTGTCACATGAAATGGCGCATTACGTGGTTGATGTCATGTATGGTCAACGGAATGTTCGGCCACATGGAGATGAATGGATTGAGGTGATGAAAGCGCTGGGCGCAAAACCAGAGCGTACCTGTCAATATGATCTTGAAGGTGTGCCACGCAGAGTGCAAAAATTATTTGAATATGCCTGTGCTTGTCGTCAGCATCAATTGGGTAGCTGCAGGCATAACAGAGTCAGCCGTGGCCAGACGCAATATTATTGCAGGCAGTGTCGACAGACACTGGTATTTGCTGGCCAATGATTGCACCTACAGTATCTATTTTTTGAGGTTTTTTTTGTCTGGATATAACCATGAGTAAAAAACTGTTTTTAAAATAACATGACATTAAAAATGTCATGTTAATAATTAAACGTGATATAAATCTCATTTATATTTCATGTTGCTCAAGAATCGAGTTAATATGTCCGATATAATCTGACAATCAAGCTAAATATGGTAGATAAATAACTTATATGAGCGCTATCGGTTTAAGCTGGCTTGGATTGAAAATCCCATTATAATTTTGAGATGTTTTTTATGAAGTATGTTCTTGTGATATTTACGCTCGCATTTATCAGCATTGGAAGCAATATCGCTTCTGTATCGAAATCAGTTACCAGTGTAGCGATGAAGTCACATGGTGCTGCCACCTATTATGTCGAAGGTGAAATACTGGGTGCTGGCCCCGTTGATATGATGGTAGACACCGGGTCCGGGTATAGCACCATCAATGAGCACACTTTAAGTATTCTTAAAAAGAACGGCAAGGCGAGTTATAAAAAAGATTTGATAGGTATCCTTGCAAATGGGAAAAAAATGCAAGTTGAAGTTTATACATTAAGCGCAATTAATATTGGCGGTAGCTGTTGGTTACGTAATGTAGATGCGGCTGTTTTTCCCGGTAAAACCAGGCAGATTCTCGGGCTTAGCGCCTTAGGAAAAACATCGCCTTTTACATTTTCAATGGATCCACCCGAGCTCTTGTTGAGTAATTGTAAAAAACAGTTGTAGTCCTTACAGTTTCTTGCACGCATCTACCCTTGGTGTAAGGCACAGGCCTTACACCACAAGTATTATCCCTTGAATCAACGTTGTTATTTCACTCCATAATCAGGTATTTCTATTTCAAATGCACTGAATTCTGACTTGTCCAAATGCCCGTCATCATTTTTGTCTGCTTTTTGATAATAGTAAAATACTCTGTGCTTATCTTTGGCTTCATATTGGCTTATATGGCCGTTCTTGTTTGTATCCAGTTGGTTAAAGCGTTTTTCACGCTCCATAGAGGCTTCAGCTGCCATTGCAGTAGTCGCAACAAAACAGGCGGTTAAAGCCATTATAAATGTAGTTTTGATCATGAGAGAGCCCTCTTATATCCAACCATCAAGTCACGCATTATATGCAGGCCTGATTCATTTAGTGCATGATTTAAAGGCCAGGTTTCAGGATTGATAGAACCTCTATAGCTAGAAATAATTTGCATGGCAGGATGGCCCAGTGAAAAAAATAAACCAGAAGAACGAACGTTCCTCACCTTGAAAGTGTAGCTTATATCGATGCACAGTCAACCTATGCAAATGCATTTAGAATTTTTCTGCTCAATAATAACCATTCAAATATCATTTGAAATTGTACGTATTGCGAGTGAATCAAATACGATATTTCTACTCAAAAATTCGGGTGTGTTTTGTATGCGATGTTGAGTCAGGAGAAAGCAGGAATAGTTAGTTTGAAATAACCCGGTTACTTACAATGTAATTTAGCCTGGTAGTTATTATCTATTTTTCTTCCAGGTCTATATCCAGTATTTTTGCTGCATTGTTTAATGCGTTGTGACGTTTTCTATGGATATGATCATCTTCCAAATGTTGCAGGATGCCCTGTTTTTTCAGGAAGGACTGTACTTTAGGCCGAGCACCGGCCAACAGCACTTCGCGTTTGACGGCATGCGTGTCATGAATCATGTCATCAAGTGCGCGTGATGAGGTGAAGTCGAGCATGGATACATCTGTAAGGTCAAGTATGAGCAGATCATATTCACGGAATGATGCCAGGCGTCGAACCATGCCTTTTGCAGCACCGAAACTAAGCGGGCCTTCCATATGATAAAGTAATATTCGGCCTTTGGCAGCCGTTAGAATTTCTTGCTCACGGTCAGATAAAGGGAGCTCATCACTCGCTTTGTTGGTGGCGATGATTCCCTCTAACTGCAGGTCGGTCATACGCTTGAGGAATAGCATACTGGCCATGATCATACCGATGGCAACGGCCACCATCAAATCAACAAACACAGTCAATAACAGGACAGTCATCATAATAACGGCACCTGACTTGGGCGCCGAACGCAGACGCTTTAGATAGTTCCAGTCGATGATATCTGTGCCAACCTTGATCAGAATGCCCGCCAGCACAGCACCGGGAATATTGGATGCCAGTGATCCTGCTCCGAGTACGATCGCAAGCAGAATAACGGCATGTAGTGAACCGGATATAGGTGTCTGGCCACCTGCCTTGACATTGACTACCGTACGCATGGTTGCACCTGCGCCTGGTAGGCCGCCAAAAATACCGGCAATGGTATTGCCGATGCCCTGGCCTATCAGTTCGCGATCAGATTTATGTTGGCTGCGAGTAACATTGTCGGCCACCAGTGAAGTGAGTAATGAGTCAATCGAGCCCAGGGCCGCCAGTATCAGTGCCGACTGAATCATGTCTGGTAAGTGCGCCATGATAATAACGGGTAATTGTGGGTGCGGTAATCCGGTAGGAATATCACCTAGTATCGGAGTGCCGCTGTCTTGCATGAATAACAGGTAAGCACCTGTGCCGACAATTAATGCCAACAGAGGTGAGGGCATCATTTTGTTTACCTTGGGTAGAAAACGCGGTAAGCCATAAACGATGGCGAGGGCTATCAAACCCAAATATAATGATGCATGATGGATGTGGGAAAAGAACTCTGGTAATAATTTAACCGCTGACAGTGGTTTGGCTGGTGTGTCTTGGCCCAGCATGGGTCCAATTTGCAATAGTATGATAATAACCCCAATACCACCCATGAAACCGGAAACAACCGGATGAGGCACCAGTTCAATAAATTTACCGATGCGTAACAATCCAAAGCCAATCTGGAACAGCCCACCAAGCATGACGACGGTAAAGGCCAGAGCTGCACCGGCTTCCGGGTCACCTGGATAGAGCGATGTATATTGAGTAAAGATAATGGCCATGACAACGGTCATGGGACCGGTAGGGCCAGAAACCTGTGAAGGTGTGCCGCCAAATAAGGCAGCGAAGAATCCAACAATAATGGCACCATACATGCCCGCAACTGGACCGGCACCCGAGGTGACACCCATTGCCAGCGCCAGAGGCAAAGCTACTACAGCAGCAGTCAGGCCACCGTATATATCACCACGTAGATTGTTGAAATGCAGTCCATTTACCAGGTTTTTCATTAAATAGCCTATACATTAATAAGTTATAGTTCATTAGAATATCCCGTTGGCCCTTATTTGACAAATGGAAGCGTCTTAAGACGCTTGAGAAATCTGAAAGTGGGCCAGGGATCTGCTTATTTTGTTATCTCGGTCGCATGCGGGTGCGTAATTTTGCATAGTTGCTGTTTCTAGCACGGTATTCTGATAGAATCGCATCCAATTTTTCAGCTCAGTACACGGCTGCCTTCTTCACGAACCTTTTATCGGCTTTGTTCTTCAGATCTCAGGCGTGATCCATCATCAATTTAGTTTAAGGTGCAATTTTGATATCTACAGCAAACATCACAATGCAGTTTGGTGCGAAGCCACTGTTTGAAAATATTTCCGTCAAATTTGGAAATGGTAATCGTTATGGTTTGATTGGTGCCAATGGTTGTGGCAAATCGACATTTATGAAAATCCTTGGCGGTGATTTGGATCCGACAACAGGCAGTGTGAGTGTTGACGTTAATGAACGTGTCGGCAAACTCAGGCAGGATCAGTTCGCCTTTGAGGAATTCAGTGTTGTTGATACCGTTATTATGGGCCACGACGAGTTATGGGAGGTGAAAGCCGAACGTGATCGTATCTACTCACTGCCTGAAATGAGTGAAGAAGATGGTATGAAGGTTGCCGAGCTGGAAGTCACTTTTGCCGAGATGGATGGCTATACAGCTGAATCACGAGCGGGTGAATTATTGTTAGGTCTGGATATTCCACTGGAACAACACAATGGCCCTATGAGTGCAGTAGCGCCAGGATGGAAGCTTCGTGTCTTGCTGGCGCAAGCCCTGTTTGCCGATCCGGATATTATGTTACTAGATGAGCCGACCAATAACCTCGATATCAATACCATTCGCTGGTTGGAAAATATACTTAATCAGCGTAATAGCACCATGATTATCATTTCTCATGACCGTCATTTTTTGAATAGTGTCTGCACACATATGGCTGATCTGGACTATGGTGAGTTACGCCTGTATCCAGGTAATTACGATGATTACATGACGGCCTCTACGCAGGTGCGCGAGCGCTTGTTGTCGGATAATGCCAAGAAAAAAGCCCAGATTGCCGAATTACAGAGTTTTGTTAGTCGATTTTCTGCGAATGCCTCCAAAGCAAAGCAGGCCACTTCGCGCGCAAAACAGATGGAAAAGATCAAGCTTGACGATGTAAAACCTTCCAGCCGCCAGAATCCTTATATACGATTTGATCAGGATAAAAAGCTTTACCGTCTCGCCTTCGAGGTAGAAAATTTGAGTAATGGCTTTGATGGTAAAATGCTGTTCACTGACGTTGATATGATGGTAGAAGTTGGGGAAAGAATTGCGATTATCGGGCCAAATGGTATCGGTAAAACGACCATGTTGCGTACACTGGCAAATGATTTGCCTCCCATAGAAGGTCACGTAAAATGGTCTGAAAATGCCAAAATTGGTTATTATGCGCAAGATCATGCAGCCGATTTTGCGGAAGACATGCCGTTGATAGAATGGATGAGTTTGTGGGGTAAGGAAGAAGACGACGAGCAAGTGATACGCGGTACGCTGGGAAGATTATTATTTTCGCAGGATGACATCAATAAATCGGTGAAGATCATTTCCGGTGGTGAACAGGGGCGTATGATATTTGGTAAGCTCATGTTGCAAAAGCCAAACGTACTGGTTTTGGATGAACCAACCAATCACCTTGATATGGAATCGATCGAGTCGCTTAACCTGGCACTGGAAAATTACCCGGGCACGTTGGTCTTTGTCAGTCATGACCGAGAATTTGTATCATCATTGGCTACACGTATTATTGAGATGAAGCCAGATGGCGTGGTTAACTACAGCGGCACTTATGAAGAATATCTACGCAGTCAGGAAATTGAGACATAATAGTGTGACGTGAAGTTTGGTAACGAATATGGCAGAAAGCAAAACATTTTTGATTAATAAAAGTCTTGTGACTAACTTGTTAGCTGCAGGCCTGATCTTACTGAGCTTCAATGTGCCGCAATATTCCACTCAAATATTTAATATGGGCATTTTTGCATTGTCAGGAGCAATCACAAACTGGCTAGCAGTTTATATGCTGTTTGAGCGCGTTCCCTTGTTATACGGTTCAGGTGTTATACCTAATCAGTTTGAACAATTTAAAGCGGCCATCAAAACAATGATGATGCAGCAATTTTTCACGAGCGAGAATCTTAATCGTTTGATCGTAACAGAGGAAGAATCTGCCAGCAACCTGATTGATCTCGATTCATTGCTTGACGAGATTGACTACGATAATGTTTTTCAACGGCTGTTGGATGCGATCATGGAATCATCTTTTGGTAGCATGCTGGGTATGTTTGGCGGGGCAGGTGCACTTGAACCGCTGCGCGGACCTTTTGCCGAGAAGATTAGAGGTGCGCTGGATGAGATGGTTAATACAGAGTCATTTCACGAGAAATTAAGTGGCAGCATTAATAACTCGATGCTCAGTGAAGATATGCTGCAACATATCGAGCAGATGGTTGATTATCGTCTTGAAGAATTAACCCCTGAACTGGTAAAAAACATTGTTCAGGAGATGATTCAAAAACACCTTGGCTGGCTGGTTGTCTGGGGTGGTGTATTTGGTGGGTTGATCGGCCTGGTAGTGAGTTTTATCTAGTTTCAGTTCAGGCGTACTTCGACAAAACAGCACTTCCTTGATTATCTATTTTGTCACGAAACAGCGGTGACAAAATGTTTAGCCATAAAGACAGAGATAAGCTGTTTCTGATGTTACATTCACATCAAAGGAGCTATTCGCTGCAACCTCAAATGAATCTCCTGCATGATAGGTTTGTTGTTCGCCGTTGGTAGTTTTGATATTAAGTGAACCACTAACAACCACTATAGTTTCTTTTTCATTTGTATTAAAGACGTAATCACCTGGCGCCATAACACCAACAGTAGCAGGGTGTGTTTCTGTCTGAAATGCAATTGATTTTACATTGCCGTCAAAATATTCATTAGTTTTAAACATTACTGTCATCTCTTTATGCTAAGTGCGAGTCGTATTTTACAGCATATTAATAACATGTGATACGTCAAGCGAGCCTGTTATTTAGAGGGCTTAATGATAAAGCAGGCATTAATATTTTTTCTAAAAAATTATTATTTTTTTAGAAAAAGGGGGAGACATAAATTATTTTTGTGCTATATTTTTGATTGACTGACTATCATTCAAGCTTTGTCAGAATTATTCTTACTGTAATTTTTGCTGCCTTTGTCTTGTGTGTTATACAGCGCATATTTTGTTTATTAATTTTTAAAAGGTATGTTTTTATGGCAACAGGTACAGTTAAGTGGTTTAACGAATCAAAGGGTTTTGGTTTTATCGCGCCTTCAGATGGCAGTGCTGATGTATTTGTACATTTTTCGGCAATAAGTGCAGATGGGTTTCGTACTCTGGCAGAGGGGCAGAGCGTGAATTATGAAGTAGAAGACGGCCCGAAAGGTCCACAGGCCAAAGAAGTTGTTCCGAATTGATTTTTATATCTTGTTTTAAAAGGCCCGCTGTAAGCGCGGGCTTTTTTGCTTGTATTTTTTTCAGGAAGTATGAGTTGAACAATTTTACGGGTTAGATAAGAGCATTCGCTGATGCAAATAAGTTGTTAAATTTCAAATTATTTTTGGAAATGTTATGACATATAAATAATTTGTCTTTTTTGTCCTGTGAATAATAATCTACCCAAACAGACAAGAGTTCTGATTAAGTGCTTGATTTATATCTGATCCACATCTATTTCAGGATAAGCTAATATATAAAAACAGGTGTTTATACTAGAAATGTAGATAAATGCGATGTTTTAATAAGATTTCATACTGAAATCCTGTTGGATGTGTCGATATATACTGATAATTTCAGCTGAAGGCCGTTACCCAAATATCACATGATCAGCTAACTTACAATACCCTGCTGTAACCTTTATGCACAACTAACATTAAAAATTTATCATTTTAATACATGAGTATGTGGGTCGATTTCAATGAGCGATTTAATAGTATAACTTATTGTTATATATAATATATTACAATTGTGTAATAATTGTTCAATTTAATAAGATGCGTGTATCCATGCGGCTTTTCGACGGTCATGCTCAATCTATCCACAAAGTTATCCACAGGAAATGTGGATAACAGTGGGTTGCTTTAAACTTCAATAACTTATGTAAACATGTTAAGAAAAACATTATTACTGATATGAGCATGTTTTATTATACTAAAATGCTCAGAATGGCCTGTTCAGACTGATTTTTTTGTTGAAAGTGGCGTTGTGATATTTATTGTTTGAATGCTAAGCTTATGATTATCAGTGTATTTGTTCTGTCGTATGAATCTAAATGCTTTTTAGTTACTGGTATCAGATTGTCACAATTACCCTAAGTGCATCCAGGCGCATTTTGCTATGAGTCAGCATGGATTCAAGAGCTGCTAGCTGTTGTTCAAAAAAATTGATTTCTTCATCTCGTACATTTGGATTAACCAGTTTTAACGCCTTCAAGCGATCAATTTCATTTACCAGAGTCTGTCGTGGTTGTTGGTAAGTTTGGGTAAGGATGGTTGGTAACATGTCCTGTGCGTGTTGCTCGCTGGTGGCAATCATTTTGCGTAGCAGGTCGGTGTAACCTTTGATGAGTTTATTAGCGATTTCAAACTTGACCTTCTCACGATGCTGGTTAATGAATTCATGGTCAAGTTGCTGGTCATAGTGCTTACCTTGCAGGTCAATCAGCGTACGCAAGCTTGCTATCGGCAGTGTATTACTATTTTCCAGTGCCTTGTCTGATGTAGGCTCCAGTATAAACATGCATTCCAGTAACATTGTGCCTTGTTTGATCTCGTTGCATTTTAAAGCAGTCACAGCAGTGTTGCCCAGCTCGTTGTTCAGTACCAGATCGATCGCTCCTGTTACCAGAGGGTGATCCCATGACATAAAATGTATATCTTCATTGGCTAGCGCAGTATCGCGATTGCAGGTCAGTGTTAATCCTTCATCATTTAATCCGGGGAAGTTGCCTGTATGCATATGTTCACTGGGGCGAGCGATGAAACAGTCTTGACTGTGATCTTCAAAATCGACGCCATAGCAATCAAATACATCTTCTAGATAGCTAAGCAGTCCGGAAGATTGGTCTGCCTGCATAGCGGTTGCGGTGATCGCTTCAGCAACATGAGGTCTACATGAATTGTACTCCAGTAACACATCTCGACCACGTTGCAGAGCATCATTTAATGTCTGGTTTAGCTGAGAGGTGGTTTCGATCAACTCGGGCAAGTCTGCAAAACCATCATCTAACTGATGCAATGACTCTACTAGCGCTGTTTGTACCTGCACAAATACGTTATGACCTGCAGGGCAGGTTTGTTCAAAGGCATTGAGCCCATTATGATACCACTGATACATAATATCCTGGGCACTGTTTTCCAGATAGGGCACATGGATTTGTATGGTCTGTGTTTGCCCTATGCGATCGAGTCGCCCAATGCGTTGTTCAAGTAAGTCAGGATTAAGCGGTAAATCAAACAGAATCAGGTGGTGTGCGAACTGAAAGTTTCTGCCTTCACTGCCTATTTCGGAACAGATTAAAACTTGTGTGCCATATTCCATATCGGCAAAAAAGGCAGCAGAACGGTCACGTTCGACAATGCTCAGGCCCTCGTGAAAGACAGCAGCATGTATGCCTGTACGGGTTCGAAGCCAGGTATCCAGGTCTAGTGCTGTCTCGGCGCTGGCTGCAATTACCAATACCTTTTCATGAGATAGTTTTTTTAGTGACTCTGCAAGCCATTGAACACGCGTATCAAATTCGGTCCAGTGTGGATGTTCCGCGGAGAATACAGATTGATAGACAAGTTCCGGGCAGAGTAATAACTGGGGGTTGGTGATAGCCGTTGATTGAAATTCCTGCAAACATTGTGCGTAGCTTTCGTGTAAAGGCAGACGGTGTGCATGCATCTGTCGTCCAGGAAAACCCTTGATAGCGGAGCGGGTATTGCGGAACAGGACGCGACCGGTTCCGTGTCTATCCAGCAAGTGTTCGACCAGTTGTTTGCGCGCAGTTTGTCGGGACTCGTCAGAAGCAGATTCGTCCTGAACAATGTGTAGTAATGTCAGGTTATCATCTTCGATGGTCGACTGGATTGTAGCCAGGGCAGTTTTATCCAGCTCAGATGAGTTCAGTAATCCCTCAACAGCATGTGCAACAGGCTCATAACTTTCTTCTTCTTTAAGAAAGTCATTGTAATCCGGGAACCGGGCTGGATCGAGCAGTCGTAAGCGTGCAAAATGACTCTCCTTGCCCAGTTGCTCGGGTGTTGCCGTTAATAATAGCAGGCCTTTAGTAACAGCAGATAGTTGCTCGATGCATTGGTATTCAATGCTGACATGCTCAGGTGACCATTGCAGGTGGTGAGCCTCGTCAACAATTAATAGATCCCATTCACCTTCGGCGGCCTGCTCGAAACGGTGTTTGTTATTGACTAGAAATTCAAGTGTGCAAATAACCAGTTGTTCGGTATGAAAAGGGTTAGATTGTTGCGTGCTTTCTTCGGCAGCCTGACAGCGATCTTCATTAAAAATACTGAAAAAGAGGTTAAAACGGCGCAGCATCTCTACGAGCCATTGGTGCATAAGACTTTCAGGTACAATAATCAGAATGCGTTTAGCACGTTCAGTGATTAATTGTTGATGCAGAATCATACCGGCTTCGATCGTCTTGCCAAGGCCGACCTCGTCAGCCAGTAATACACGTGGTGCATATCGACTGGCAACCTCGTGAGCAATATATAACTGATGTGGGATCAGGCTGGTACGGCCACCGGTTAGTCCGCGTAACTCTGAATTGGATAACTTATTTGTGTGCAGCCTGGTTTGATAACGCAGGTCGAACCATTTGTCCTTGTCTACCTGGGCAGTAAACAAACGATCTGCAGGACTGACAAGTTGCAGGTGGTTGTCCAGTAAGCCTTCTTGTAGCTCGGCAGATGATCCATCATCCTTGGTGCCGACATAGGTCAGGATGCCATCATTTTCCACAACACTTTCAACTAGTAAGGTCCAGCCTTCATGGCTTGTAGCGGTATCACCTTTGACAAATTGTACGCGTGTTAGAGGGGCTGTTTGTTTGGCGTAGGTACGTGTTTCGCCAGATGCAAGAAAAACCATATCAATAGTGCGAAAATCAACCGCAACAATGGTACCCAGACCCATTTGTAACTCGGCATTATTGATCCAGCGTTGCCCCGGCTTAAATTCCTGCACTATCACACCCATATATTCATCTAATAATCAGGTGCGCTATCTTACATGATTAGTATCCAGGCTAGAAATTTTTTATTAGTAAAAATATGCCTTATATATTTGTAGTTTTTTCAATCATGTGCGGTTGGTGGAGGTATTCTTGACCATCCATCTCGGTTAATCGGCTGATTGTCCTGTCAAAGGCCATCGATAGCAATCTACCCAGATAGAGGTTTTGGGGTGTTTCGGCAGCACTAAAAATGCACTTAACATTATGGTCATACAAGGCGTCGATCAAGTGTATGAAGCGCTTGACGATATTGTCGTGCTCTTCGTTCATGATGGGTACTCTGCCAATCAACACGGTGGTGAATTGTTCGGCAATAGCGATATAGTCACTATCTGACCTTGGGGTATTACAAATGGCCTCAAAATCGAACCAGATAGCATCATCCGCCATGGCGATATAGTCAATAGGACGGTTATTAATTCTTATTTGTCGTTGTGTTTTGCTAGGACACGGGGCGATCAAATCCATTTGTTTTTGCAGGAAGGCAGCTGCCTGTTCCTGCGGGCCAACAAAGTAGGTACCGTTTTTCTTCATTATGCGGAAGCGATAGTCTGTTCCATTGCCGAGATCAAGTTCAGTGTTGTGCTGTTTTATAAATTCGATGGTAGGCATGAATAATTCGCGTTGCAGGCCATTTTTATAAAGATCATCAATTGCAATATTTGAGGTCGCGACCAGTATAATGCCATGACGGTTCATGGCTTGTAATAAGCCGGCCATGATCATCGCGTCACCGATATCGTGGACATGAAATTCATCCAGGCACAGTAAGCGTATTTTTTTTGCAAGATTATTAGCAATAATATCCAATGGATCTGGTGTTTTGGGTAATTGTTGTAACTGAATATGGATATCTCTCATAAAAGAATGAAAATGTGTCCTGAATTTTTCTTTGAAAGGCAGGCAGGAATAAAAGCTGTCTACCAGATAGGTTTTACCTCTACCGGTTCCACCCCATAGATAGAGGCCGTGAATGGGGTCCTGTTTTTGGAATAGCTGTTTTAAAAAACCTGGATTATTATTTTGAGTGGTAAGTCGATCATAAAGATACTGAGTATATTCAACGGTGTGGTGTTGTGCAGGGTCGTCAATAAAGTCGGGTTTCCTAAGATCTGCTTGATACAGTTCGCTGGGAGTCACGGGTGTCCTTTGTCAGTTTGACCAGATAGATTGCTTCTCGGGGTAAATGATAGAACAAATTGTTGATCTATTCATTAATATGATGATTATATTTTGGGCGAGGCGGTTCTAGCCTTTTGATGATTGTACCTGCGCGTCCTTGCGCCAACAGTATTTGATCATTTGTGACCTTCGTTGTGTGAAATAAGCAGGTACTTTATGGTACTGTGAAAGTGGCTATGCCGGATAAGCCACTTTCAATACCGTCGGCATCATAAGAAGTGATGGCAAAATAGTATTTACCCGCAGGTAAGTTACTGACCGTGTAGGTAGTGGTGCTGTTGTCATTAATATCTGCATGCATCACCAGATTGTTTGCTGAGTTGCCATAGTAAACCCTGTAACCGCTCAGCTCGTATAGTGCCAAGGCACTGCCATCTTCATATGTCTCAGGTATTGTCCAGTTAATGGTCGCTGTGCCATTTCCAGTTTGGTTGGGCTGGGCCAGAACAGTAATGGTAAAGTTGATGCTGCTGTTATCAGTGCCGTCAGAGACGTTGATAATGATGTTGTTATAAACATTGATATCTGAATTTACAGGTGTGCCGCTAAGTTGTCCGGTAGCGGTATTAAATGTCGCCCAGGCAGGTTTGTTGCTAATGCTGAATGTAAGATTATCACCATCCGCATCGCTGGCAGATGGCGTAAAGCTATAGGCATTGTTTGCATTAATGCTGGTAGTTGGCGTGCCTGTAATCACGGGGGCATTGTTAGGGTTTGGATTGACGGTAATGTTAAATGCCGACAGGCTGGCAGGGGTTATGCCATCAGTAACCGTGATAGTGATGTTACTGAATATACCGTCAGTCGTTGGTGTGCCTGTCAGAGCGCCCGTACTTGTACTAAAACTGGCCCATGCAGGTTTATTGCTAATGCTGAATGTAAGGTTATCATCATCGGCATCGCTGGCAGATGGCGTAAAGCTATAGGCATTGTTTACGCTAATACTGGTAACTGGTGTGCCAGCAATCACAGGTGCATTGTTTGGGCTTGGACTGACGGTAATATTAAATGCCGTCAAGCTGGCAGAGTCGATGCCATCAGTAACAGAGATTGTAACGTTATTGGAAACACCAGCCGTTGTAGGTGTGCCTGTCAGAGCGCCCGTGCTTGAGTTGAAACTGGCCCATGATGGTTTATTGCTAATACTGAAATCCAGACTGTCGCCATCGGTATCGCTGGCAGATGGCGTAAAGCTGTAGGCATTGTTTGCACTAATGCTGGTAAGCGGTGTGCCAGTAATCACGGGAGCATTGTTAGGGGTTGGACTGACACTAATACTAAATGCAGTCAGGGTAGCAGAGTCGGTTCCATCACTGACGGAGAGAGTGATGTTACTGAACGTGCCAGCAGCAGTAGGTGTGCCTGTCAGGGCGCCCGTGTTTGTATTAAAGCTGGCCCAGGCGGGTTTGTTAACGATGCTGAATGTCAGGCTGTCCCCATCGATGTCACTCGCTGAAGGTGTAAAGTTGTAGACATTGTTTGCAGTGACACTGGTAGCTGGGGTACCTGAAATTACTGGTGCTCTATTTGCTATAATTCCGATTGATGCATTATTGAACGCTATCAGCACTTCTGGCGATGCACTGGTTAATAACGATAGCGTGTTATTCAGTGCTGCAGTATCAATATATGCAATACTGTCAGGGTAGCTGTTTGCGCTAATGCTCTGTAATTGAGTTTTAAGATTAGTCACAAATTGATCGGGGTTTATTGCAGATATAGCGTTTACTATATTATTGGCCTGGGCTAGAAGGTTTGCAGTAATCGCTACATCATTTGTGAAGACGGTGCTTCCAGGTTTTGTTGTGCTGATTGCACTATCAAGTGCTGATGTTGCATTTGCATTATTGACCATCAATCTGTTGTTAATGGCTTCTATTGCAACATAGGCTGAAGCAATATTTGCGAAAGCAGCTATTTGTTGGCTGCTTCCAGTTGCACCATTTCCATCTAATGTTCCATCTGTTAAGTCTGCTGCCAGGATATTTATAATGGCATTAGCATCGAGGTTATTGCCTGCGTTGGCTGCCATGTCGCGAGTACGTTTGATCATTTCAGCGAATACTTCACTCGCTTTAACGATATGAGCAACATTGGATTCGGAAATGACTGTTTTGACAGGATCAGGAACCAGGCTCGTGTCCAGACCGAAATTCAGTTTGTCTGTGACTATCTGTTTTGCAGTAGAAATATTACTGCTATTGATGCCACCTAGTTTGACAGCGACATGATAAATCATTGTGGAGTAAGGGTTGATGTTTACTCTGGTTTCAGATTTTGTTAAAGACATTGAATATAGCGTGAATTCAGGTGTTGCATTTGTGACTATATCTGTTCCGCCTGTAGCCGTAACGGTTAATGGATAGAGGTTATCCCCGCCAGTGGTGGTAATGGAGAAGTTTGCGCTTGCATCACTCAGCTGGCTAGCCAGTATATTTCCTGAGTTATCCCTGATTTCTATCATTGAATTGATAATGGGTCCATCGCCAACGGAGCCAGACAGGTTGATGTTATCTATTCCGGTATTAAATCCGCCGCCGCCACCACCACCGCAAGCAAAAAGAGACAGGCTGAAAAGAGAGATGGTAAGGTGTTTCGCAAAATACTGCATGAGTTTCTATTTCCGTAATATGTTCAAAGTTAATACCAATATCGACGGAAAGAGATGTTAAATAGCTCGATTAGTTCACATTCAGGTCGGGACTTTTCTTTGTGATGTTGATAAAAATTACAAATGTGATGTCTATCTCATGAATATAAGCGGGGTATATTTTTATAGGGTTATTGTGAGGTGAGAAATAGTAGATAGTTGTAACGTTGTGGCTTGTTGTAGTTTAATATAGCCTTACAAATTATTAATTTTATTAACAATTTATGTTGACTGAACTTCGTGCTGGCAGTGTTAACTATTCAGCGAGATTGTTTGTTTATACAATGTGAAAAATATATTAATTGGATTGGGGTTTAAATGAAGGCGAATGAATTAAAAAAAGGCATGGTTATCCTGGTTGATGGTCGTAACATCCTGATAAAAGCATTGCAGGTGCAGTCACCCTCTTCACGTAGTGGTAGCACGTTATATAAAACACGTGGGCAGGACATTGTTTCCGGCCAGAAATTTGAACGCAGTTTTAAGGGTGATGAAGCTGTGGAGCCGGTTGAGCTTGAGCGACGAGATGTACAAATGCTGTTTCGTGACGCCGATGGTTGTACGTTTATGGATACTGAAAGCTATGAGCAATATACAGTATCAGATGATGCATTGAATGATGAACTGCCTTATTTATTTGATGGAATCGAAGGTGTGCGGGCATTGATTTCTGAAGGTATTATTCTCGGGATAGAGCTGCCATCAACCGTTGCGCTGGCAATTACTGAATGTGCGCCAGGTATGAAAGCAGCCTCGGCCTCGGCAAGAAATAAACCTGCCACGTTAACAACAGGCTTGATTGTTCAGGTGCCCGAATATTTAACACCGGGAGAAGTGATCAAGGTTAACACTGACACGGGTGAGTTTATCTCGCGTGCCTGAAGGCACTAATTAAGGTATCAGGGTCGTTGCCCTATATAATTACCAACTGACTGATAATCTGTTTTTCAAAAGCATTCAGGTCTTCCTGTTTATCACCAATAATGGCTATGCTGCCATGATTAACGGGAATAATAATGCCTTTGAAGTCTTTATCATTGATTGTCAGCCTTTCGTTCACCTGTTCACCAGGCATTAACAGCACAGTTAAAGGAGCCTTGTTCCCCTCAATAACAATATGTACACCTGTTGAATGTCGTATTTTGCACGTGCCTGCATAATGGATGCGTTGTGGTGAAGCATTCATTTTCATATTAAATGGACTGATGATCTGATTAAGTTGTGCTAATTGAATATTTTTCCTGTCCTGCAAATGATGAAGTTCATTATTGACATGTGCTAAAGCAATTTCACTAATTAATGAAGGTGAGTCGAAATACAAAAATGAAGCAACGATACTGGTAGTCAACACAATGCTGGCTGCTATTCCTTGATACCAGCTGCGAGTCTTACGTTGTTGTTGATTGTCGTTGATGCCTTTTGCTAGCAGGATTCTGTCTGTCAGGCCTTCCGGGACAGGTATTTTCATTGAGGAAAGTAACATCTCGTCAAAGCCAGAGGCCTCCAGGGCAATTTTTTTACATGCCTGACAAGTACTCAGGTGTTGTAAAACATCAGGTTCAAGATCAACCGGGTCGGTTAATAAAAGCCGACGTACATTAATGCAATTGATCATTGATTGGTTACTCATAACTTCACCACATTATTGTCATATTTGTCTGGATCAAGAGTCTGACGTAATTGTTGTTTTGCACGAAATACGCGTGTCATCACCGCACCAGGTTTGATATCGAGTATGTGGGCAATTTCTTTGCAACTGAATCCGCCTAATACCTGAAGTAGTAATGGTTCTCGATATTCATTGCCAAGACTGCCAATCGCCTCGTGTATGGCCAGTTTATCATGTTGGCTCAAGTCGCTCTCTGCACCCAGTTGATCAAGAGAGATATCTTGTATATTGACAGTTTCTACGCGGTTTTTTGCGAAATGACGGGCTATTTCACGCCGGGCGATAGTAATCAGCCAGGCTTTGGCAGCCTTTGGGTCCAGTAGGTTATCGAGCGCTTTCCAGGCACGTGCAAAGGTTTCCTGCGTCATGTCTTCGGCCAATGAGGCGTCTTTACATAACCAGTAGGTGAAACGGTAGATATCTGCTGAATAAGCATTTACCAGCGCATCAAATTCGTTGTCTCTTTTGTCCATTAATCAAGTAGACCTGGGTTAGTATCAAAATCTTACATTTTAAAAAATAAATTTTTATTGTAAGAATTTCATGCTTGCTTGTGTCTTGTATTGTAGGTGCCAGAAATGCATCAAATCCAGTAATACTTTAATTAGATAATATGGAGAGAGACAATGACAGATACTAAAACAGTAGTAAAAAGTGCAATTGCCAGTGTGATGGCCATTGGCCTGGTTGGCGCGGCAGGCAGTAGCCTGGCAGGTAAGGCGGGACATGAAAAATGTGCCGGGATTGTCAAAGCGGGGATGAATGACTGCGGCAATAGTAGGCACGGTTGCTCAGGAAATGCAGCTAAAGACAAAATGTCGGATGAATGGCTATATGTGCCGATTGGGACTTGTAAGAAAATCGTTGGTGGTGAGGTTTTCAAGAAGAAAAAATCATAACGAATGAATGATCAGATAAATCAAGGCGGCGTCAATGACTCAATCCAAGGAGTTGGGTTGGGTCTGCGGACGCCACATTATCATGTTATTGAATCAACTAAACCCGCTGTCCCCTGGTTTGAGGTGCTGATCGATAATTATATGCAGTCGGGTAGATTGCCACTTTATCACCTTGGCAAAATCGCGCAGGATTATCAGCTTACTTTTCATGGCGTGGGTATGTCACTTGGTTCTGCGGATACGTTGAACATGGAGTACCTTGCAATCCTTAAACAGAGAATTAAAGAGTTCAAACCAGCCTGGGTTTCAGATCACCTTTGCTGGACATCGATAGCAGGTCGACATAGTCATGAATTATTGCCATTACCATACACTGATGAGGCGATTAAAATTGTGTCTGACAAAATTGTACGGGTGCAGGATTACCTGGGACAGCGCATATTGATTGAAAATGTCTCTAGTTACCTGACTTATACAGATTCTTTGATGATGGAGTGGGAATTTTTAAACAACATTGTAAGTGAAGCTGATTGTGACATATTACTGGATATCAATAATATTTATGTGAGTGCTGTGAATCACCAGATTGATGCAAATGCCTATTTACAATCCATTCCAGCTGATAGGGTTAGAGAGATACATTTGGCAGGATATGAAGATATGGGCACTCATTTACTGGATACACACAGCCGACCGGTTTATGAACCCGTTTGGGAGTTGTATAACACAGCTTTAGCACGATTTGGTAAAGTGCCAACGCTGATTGAATGGGATAATGATATTCCGGAATTTGATGTATTACTGGCCGAAGCTGAAAAGGCCAGGGTTCATATGTGTGGGTCAAATTATGCTGTTGCATGAACTTCAGTCTACCTTGCTTGATTCAATATTTAACCCGGCATTAACTGAAATCAAACCGAATCAAACTATATCTGAAACCAGGGGTTTATCTGCCGCACAACAACTCGATATATATAGAGGTAGTGTCGTGTCAGGTATGATAGGCGCATTGGCTGAAACCTATCCTGTTTGTAAGCAGCTGGTTGGTAATGATTTTTTTGATTCTATGGTGGAAAAATATGTTTTGCAAACACCGTCTATACATCCGGACTTGAATGTTTATGGTGGTACGCTGGCTGAATTTATTGATGAATTTAAACCAGTCGATGGATTGTCGTATCTGTCAGATGTTGCTCGTCTGGAATGGCTTTGGTCGCAGGCGTTTAGTGCCGGTAATGAGGGCGGAGTCCTATTGGACGAATTAGCCTACATAAGTGAGTATGATATGCCATCGGTGGTCTTTATTATGTCGCAGGGTGCCGGTTTGTTGCAGTCAAACTATCCGGTTGACGTTATATGGAAAATGCATCGAGCACCTGAAGAAAATCAGAGTGAAACAATCAATCTGGATCAGGGTGGTGTGAAATTAATTGTCTGGCGAGAGAATCTGGATATAAAAATAGAGGCCGTGGAGAACATATCATGGGTATTTCTGATATTGGTTCAGCAGCAGAAAGATTTTGCCAGCATTTGTGAAAGGATATTACAAGATTATCCTGATGTGGATATGGGCCAGGAACTTGCAAAAGTGATTCAAGCTGGCTGGGTGCAATCGTTTAGATTAAGTTAGTTTTCATATTCATTCACCGTGATATGCTAGTCTTGATTATCAGGTTTTATCTGTTCCAGGAAGCGACATGGCCGAGCTACATCCACAACTCAAGCAGGATAGCCTGATATTAGGGCATTTCCCATTATGTACATTGTTATTGATAAAAGATGCTAATTATCCGTGGTTTGTACTTGTGCCAGATCGCGAAGATGTTACCGAGATTTTTCAGCTTTCAAAAGAAGATCAAATTCAGCTCATACACGAGTCGTCTTGTCTTGCTGAGGCATTGGCAAAAGGGTTTAATGCCGACAAAATGAATATCGCAGCAATTGGAAACATGGTGCCTCAACTTCATATACATCATATTGTGCGTTATAAAAATGACCCATGTTGGCCGGTACCAGTTTGGGGGAAAATTCCGCCATTAAAGTACAATAATGAAACGTTAAAATTAGTATTAGAAAAGATTAAAACACTGGCATTAGACGATTTTAAATTCCGAATTTAGTTATTAGATTTATTTTTTCTTGCGCCAATATTGCACTTATTATCTTTACTGGTATTTAAGTGCAGGGAATGATAGGATTTTGTTGCTAGGCCGTAAATGCGGCTAATGAATAATAATTTATCAGTAACCCCTATTTTCTTTTCAAAGGAGATACAAATCCAATGGCTACAAAGAAAGCTGTAGTAAAAAGTGCCGTTATGGCGAAAACTCTGGAATCTGCTCTGGCAGGTTTGGCAACAGTCTGCGAAAGCGGTGGTAATGCGGTTGACAGTCGAGCAAAAGATGGAAAAAAACTGGCAGCCAGTTCCAAACGATTAAGCAAGAAGCGTACTACTCTCGGCAAACGCAAAAAAACAGCAGCAGCCAGGCTGAAAAAAGATGCGACTGCTGATAACAGAAATGCACTGAAGGCAGTCGAAAAAGAATTGGCCATGGTTTCCAAGGAAGCTGCCAAAGTGAAAAAGGAAAAAGATGCCAATAATGCAGAACTGTCCGGTTTGCGTGATTCAGTGAAACGTGCCAATGCCTATGCCAAGGGTATAGCCGCTGCTGACAGGGTTCTTAATAAACCTAAGAAGAAGGCTCGTAGAAAGAAAGTTGTTAAAAGCGCATAATTGCTTTTAGTGATTAATAAAAAACCTGTCCCTTTATTTAGGGGGCAGGTTTTTTTATGTGTAGATGAAAAATATTTTCATCTTTTATTTGACAAGCGAAAGATCTTTACTACAATACGTGACACTTAATAAACAAACTGTAACAAAAAAGGCGAAATGAAATGACAAAACAAAATTGGATTAGATTCACATAGCCTTCCCGTATTAATACCGGGAGGCAGGTTAAATGTCTTCCGGGAATTTCTTTATTGAAAAGCCCTGAATGATGTATTCGGGGCTTTTTTTTTGGCCAAGGATGGCCTTATGACGCGGGCGCACGGATGCGCAGGAGCGGCGTGCCACAGTACGTATCACTGTTAATTATCTACTAATGAGCATGAATACTTATTTATGACGCGGGCGCACGGAAGCGCAGGAGCGGCGTGACACAGCGCGTATCATTGTTAATTATCTACTAATGAGCATGAATACTTATTTATGACGCGGGTGCACGGAAGCGCAAGAACGGCGACTTAAAGCCCTAAGAAAATTTAAAAGCATTTATTTTAATGAGGGGATTGTTACGCCTATAACAAAGACAATTAAAAAAGGAGAGGTGTTAGTTAAGGTGTGCACACTAAAACAGGTCGTCTGCATAAAAGATAGAGAGGTTTAGAAATTATGATGATGAAATATTTTTACAGATATCTATTTGATCCCGGTGCAATAACAAGCCGGGTTAGACAATTTTTTCGAAATGAAGATAAAAGGATAAGTCATGGACAAGTTATTAGTAGAGGAGGTCATCGAATGTCTTCCTGATAACAGAACACTATTCCACTATTTCAAAGATCGTTATGTCTGGATGTTGTTATCCAGTCAAGTGGAAAAAGGTAAAACAGTTAGAGAGTTAAAGCAGGGCCCGTTCAAGGCATTGATAGACAAGCCTATGGTCAAGGAGCAACTTGCTGCGTTGGGTGGTTCAAAACTGACAAATAAATGGTTATCTGGTTTATGGGCAGATGAGCTGTATCCTTTTGTGCTGACATTATCCGAGTGGGGTGGTCAGTCCAATGTATGGCAACAGACATGCCGAAACGGTTACAACCTGGTATTGCAATTGAATTTTTCAAACGCACATCAGGATGCTTATAAGTCATTAGTGAAGCCGACTGATCATGCTATGTTAAATCATTATGGTCACCCGGTCTTGCGTGATGGTAAACGAGAAACCCTGGCGTGGGCGAGAATCGATCTGGATTTCACCACAGGTGAAGCTCTGATCGAGGAAATTCAGAGTGATTGGGTGCGTGAAGCCCAGGATATGGTTGAAGATGCCCAGCGTTGTCAGTTAGACGATATCAAGGAATTGAGCTGGTATAGTGTTAAAGGGAAACCTGCAGACATCATACAATACATGGAAACAGTCTTGGCGCCTTACAGGGCATTCTGGGATGAAGCTATGTTAGCAGCCAGCATTGAGTTTATTCGTGACGAATTGGGAATAAAACAGATTTATTACCATAGTCATGATACCGGGTGGAGAGTTAAAGGGATTTATTATAGTAAGCCACCGCGTTCATTGTATTCCACTCTGCCACGGCGTTTTTGTTTCAGAAAAACAGCCGATGCACCGGAATTTCTGAAAGCTGACAAACGTTTTCGCAGGGTATGTAAAAAAGTGAGTGACCCTATTTGGTATAACTTGAATTTTAATATGTAAAAGGAGGTGATAAAGTGCCAACGAGAAGAAATCCATATGTTATGCATCCGCTTATGCGAAAAGGTGGAGTACATCAGAAGAGCGGAAGTGGCTGTCGGCAGACAGCACGTCAGTCTTTGAAGGATGAGCTGGATGATTATATGGAAAAACGTGAAGAACAGACCTTCTCCTCACCAAAAGGTGGGGAGGAGTCTACTTTGTTTGTGAGTGCATAACCCCGTCATTGTTTGTAAAGTAGGCGCAGCCATTACCGTGCGCACGCCAGGCGATGACATGCTGGCTTTCATCAATAATAAAACTGAATTCACAGGCATATTCATAATATTCCGGCGGGAAATAACTGCCGGGTATAATAGTGGTGATTGTTTTATTATCCGATCGATATGTCCTGATTATGTCGGGCGTACGGTGTCCAGGACTAAAATCAGATTGTGACCATGTCCACGTATAAGCGCGCTGATTATTCTCAAGTTTTCGTTCAATATAATTGTAACCAAACCGTGCCTGGATTTGTTTGATGGGCAGGCCAATATATCGATCCATTTGTTGTTTGAATTGTTTGGTGCTGACACAGCCGTTGATGACGGTAAAAATGAGTAGCGCAGCGAAGGGCAATATTCGATAAGATATCAGCATATGGATAGTGGACTTTACTCTTATGACAAACACTAAGTATAGACCAGTCTCGTCGAACGTGAGGCGATATAACAGCGATGAATGATCGTGAGCTTAAGTTGCTTAAGTTGCTTAAGGCGCAGTTACTGCGATCACAGGCACAATTGATGTCTGATGAGCAGGTCGGTAAAGAAGCGGCGAGTATCGTCGAACTTGATCAAGGTAAGGTTGGTCGTTTGTCTCGCATGGATGCCCTGCAGGGTCAGGCGATGTCTCAGGCAATCAATCAGCGGCGTGAACTGGAATTAGAAAAAATTACAGTGGCGCTCAAACGTTTAGAGAATGGTGATTATGGCTATTGCGTACAGTGTGAAGAGGAGATTGCACTGAAACGCTTGCAGTTTGATCCAGCCGCATCGTTATGTATAGATTGTGCCAATAAACTGGAGTAATCGAATTTTCAGACAAATCTGTTCTATACTGTTGCACAAGAAATTTTTTCAAGGAGTTGAATATGAAGAAAATGCCATTTTTTACTATGATAATACTGCTATCTTCAGTGTTGGTGAATGTTGCAATTGCTGAATCTACTGCTAGTTATAAACAGTCTCGTGACGAGATGATGAAAAAAAGTGCCGAAAAAAGTAAAAAAGCACCTAAATTCAGCAAGGCCGATAGACAGTTGATGAAAGACTCCATGGAGGCTGTGAAAAAGAAATACCCATCTCCCGGGTTGAAAGCAGGGGATCAGGCACCGGGTTTTACTTTGTTAAATGCGAACGCAAAACAGGTGAATTTAGCAGAGCAATTAAAGAATGGTCCTGTGATTCTCGTGTTTTATCGAGGTGCCTGGTGTCCATTTTGTAATCTGCATTTACATGCATTGCAAAAAAGTCTGCCCGCATTTAAAAAATACAATGCAAGTGTGATCGCGATTACACCGCAACAGCCGGATCAATCACTCAAACAGGTTAAAAAAGATAAATACCCATTTGAGATCCTGAGTGATCTGGATGACGCTGTCATGAAACAATATGGTTTGTATTATGAGCTATCACCTGAGCTGGTTAAATTGTATAAAAGTAAAGGTCTGGATGTAGAGGCGTTTAATGGTAAAGGCCGAACCGCCTTACCTGTACCGGGAACATTTGTGATCGGGATGAATGGTGTTATCAAGGCCGTCCATGCTCAGCATGATTACAAGGAACGTATGGAGCCTGCGGATATACTAAAAGTATTAAAGCAACCATGATGGCAGATTAAGCTATTCTTCTTGTGGGAGAGAGTGTGACTTGTATAGAGTTATCTGCAGGCCGATGACCATTCCTGCCAGGTGTGCCGCAGGAACGCTGGGCCACGCAGTGTGTGTAAATATTGCGGATTGCATCTGGATTTCAATAGCACTTTTTAAAACAGCAAGGAACAGAATTAATAAAAATGTTGTTGATCGATATTTCTGCCAGAGTGCAAGGGTTCCCACGACCAGTAAGGTATTGAGTATACCGGACAAGCCACAATAGGCTGTCATTTGCGGCATAAAGAAATATACCCAGGCAGATATTGAGATGGATGCTATTAATAATATAGTGAAGAGATCACGTTGTAATGTGCGTTCAAACAGGCAGCCCAGTAAAAACAGGGCGATGATATTCCATGTCGCGTGTTGAGTATCACTATGTACCCAGTGACCTGTAATTAGTCGCCACAATTCACCGTTTTGAATGGCTGTCTGCTCATAAATCAACATTTCTGGTGCCGCCCCGGTTATCATGAACAGGCATGTTGCCAATAAGGTTAATGCCAACGTACGCCATGGCATATAAATCATGCCATGGCGTATTGAGTTGAAATGCTTAAACATCATGCTGGCGTTTTTTCCTGCTACTCATAATCACCGTTACCGCAAGCAAGCCAAACAATGCGAGTGTCCATGGATCGATAGCGCCACCGCCACCACCACCAAAACTCGGGCGAGGTGATTTGTACATGGGTTGTTGTGCATCAACGCGACGGCTTGGCGCAGGACGAGCCTGTCGCTGCTGCTGTGCTACTTTTTCGATTGCCAGGCGCCGTTGATTAGCACGATCAATTTTTCGTGAAGTAAAGACCTCTTCGCGTAACACAATCATCGAGGTGTAATCGGTTACCAAGCCATATTCAACACCCAGGCTTATAATCGCATTTTTCATATCCGTCTTTTCACCAAAGTTGTTTATTTCCTCCATCTGGTCTTCGATGCTTGCATAGGCCCACAGGCGTTCAATTTCCGGGTTTTCGTTCGTGCTGGCCGGAAAGTTAAACTGAGTCTGGTAGACTTTTGGTTGGCCCGAAATTTTGCCTTTGATGGTCACGTTTGCCTGTCCGTCACCCCAGTAGTGTCCGAATAACACGAGTTGTTGTCCGCGATACAGGCTACCTATTTTCTGTGGTGTGATATCGGCAGTTTTGACACCACTGATGTTAACTTTGACTCCATGCAGGGCTTCGTGGGTCACCTTGTTACTGGCTTTCAGGATCTGTCCCACAATATCATCGCTGTTCGAAATGCTAATGGCAAAACCACCCGATTCACGTGTCATGGCTTGCAGCATAGGGCGATTACTGCTATTGCCCATTATCATGGTGAACAGTCGCACATCTTTTTTCTTCACAAGATCGATAAATTGTCGTTGATGTGTTTCGCCAACATTGGCAACACCATCCGTTACCAAAACAATCGCGCTCGTGCGATCAGCATCGATATGCTGGATACCATTAACCAGACCTGCATACAGGTTGGTGCCGTTATTGGGTTTAATCGCAGCGACCTTGTCACTATAGAGTTTGATCATCTCTGGTGTGGCATTGATATAGTTTGGTGTCAGGTCACTTGCATGATTGTTAAACAAAACAATTCGAAAACGATCGGCGGGACGCATTTTCCTTAACGCACGTTGTACGCCGTCAGCCAATGTTGCGTACTTACCTGACATAGAACCGGAAATATCAAGCACGAAGACCCAGTCCTTACCCTTGTTGATAGGTTTAAGATCATCACCTGGTGTAACAACCATCATAAAGGTTCCACGTTTGCTGGCATCGGGCTTGTAAGTTACCAGGTCAACACTGCCAGGCAGACCGGATTTATGCCGCCAGTAGACAACGAGATCCTTGTCGAGGGTATAGGCACTTTTGCCTGATTGCGGATTAAAAGGTACTGCGGGTTGCGTGCCACCCTCAAGCGGGTGCTGACTGCTTGTTGCTGGTTTGTTGTTTGTGCGATTAATTGTTGTGTCATCACTGCCGGTGTGATTCGCAGTCGTATTCTTTACCTGAATCGTATTTCCTATACTGACATTCCATTCGCCTGCAGAGGTTTGTTTGACCTTCGCCTGTCCCTGGTTAGGTACACGCACTGCATCGATTGGATATGCAGATTTCATGTTCAGATTAAAATTGAATTTTGATGTCACCTTATTGTTAGATGTCCAAAACGCCATCTTTTCTTCGTCTACACCACCTTCTTCCAATGGATAGACATATCTGCCTATGCCGGTATCAACATGGGTGGGTTGCAGATAAACGATACGAATACGGGTATCTTTGCCTGCACGAACAGGCGAGACCATAGTTTCAAAAGTTTTATAGCTATCCTTTTCTGTTAACGCGGTATCTCGACCAGCCTGCTTTTCCTGTTGATAAACTGTGCGCGCTTCCTGTTTTTCGAGCACTTCTCCATTGACCGCTTTCCCATCAATCCATAAGGTTAACTCGGCCACCGAACCATGTTCCGGAACCGGGAATGAATAACGTGCCTCAAGATCCTGTGCATGGGGGTTATGGAATACCTGGTCAACCCGTGTAATGGCGTAACCATCTTCAACAGTGACGCTGACATCATGGCTACGTATCTCTAATTTAGGCAGATTGCTGTTAGTTGGTGTGAGTAATCCGGCAGCATAAGTATTTTGTAAGCCAAGGGCTACTAGGCCGATGGCTAGCCGGGTGAGAAATTTAAATTTTGAGAGTATGTCTTGCATATTGGTTCTCCTGCATATTTGTAACTATAAGAAATAATTAACTATTATTTAAAATAAACAGTGTTCAATTAATATTTAAATAAAAAGCCAGTGGCAGTTGACCCTAATAATGAACAGTGTTTAATTAATTTATAGCACATAATTGAACAATGTTCAATATTTGGCTATAGTTAATATTCATACACTATATAAGAGCAGAGTTTTATGGCTAGACGCAGTGATCATAGTCGGGACGAAATTCGTGAGATGGCTATTTTGGCGGCCGAAAAACGTGTGAATGAACATGGCCTGAAAGGCCTTAGTGCACGCAAAGTCGCAACGGATATTGGTTATACCGTCGGTACTCTGTACCTGGTATTCAAGAATCTTGATGAATTGATACTAAGCATTAATGCCAGGGCGCTTGATGAGTTATATCAGGCCATGGAAGAATCAATAGCACAAAATCAGGATCACAAAGCTTGCGTGATTTCCCTATGCCACACCTATTACTTGTTTGCGACCCAGCATGTGCATCGTTGGACATTGATGTTTGAACATATTCTACCTGAGCATGAACATGTGCCAGAGTGGTATTCAGCAAAAGTCGCCAGAGGTTTCGAGATTTTGGAGCAGGTATTGCAGCCAGTCGCAACGGGGCTGGATGAAGTCGAGATAGCCCGGGCTGCCAAAGTACTTTGGGGAAGCGTGCATGGTATCAGCATGTTGGCAGTGTCTGACAAGCTGGGTGTCGTCGGTACGGAGTCTGTGAATGAGTTACTCGATTCATTGGTTGATAATTATTTGAGGGGGCTGGTTGGGCCGGATTGAGGTCGGTACGTCATATTCCAGTATAAATCACTACAGTATATAAGCATTTTTTGATATGATTCGCGGCCTTATCCAACCAGAAATCCGTGAGGTCGTCCATGTTCCAATTAGGCTGTTCTAATCGTGCCTGTTTCCAAAATGAAATTCTTTCCGGGTTAACGGTTGCCCTGGCATTGGTTCCTGAAGCGATTGCCTTTGCCTTTGTGGCAGGTGTACCGGCGATGGTGGGATTGCATGCGGCTTTTATGGTTGGCTTACTGGCCGCTATTTTTGGTGGTCGTCCAGGTATGATATCGGGTGCCACGGGTGCTATGGCAGTGGTCATGGTTGCCCTGGTCGCGGAATATAACATTCAGTATTTATTTGCAGCAGTCGTGCTGACCGGTTTAATACAAATACTCGCCGGTATTTTAAAGATGGGTAAATTTATACGCATGGTGCCGCATCCGGTTATGCTCGGTTTTGTAAATGGTTTGGCGATCGTGATTTTTCTCGCGCAGTTGCAAAGTTTTCAGGTCGGACCAATGGGTGGTGAGCGAGAATGGATGACAGGTACAACCTTATTGATTTTTCTTGGTTTGATAGCTTTGACGATGGCTATTATTCATTATTTACCAAAATTGACCTCTGCTGTCCCGTCATCGTTGGCAGCGATTGTAGTGGTATCACTGCTGGTGATTGGATTGAATATCGACACCACCACGGTAGGCAGCCTGGCCCCCCTTAAAGGTGACTTTCCAAAATTCAATGTCCCTGATGTTGCCTTTAACCTTGAAACCCTGATGATAATATTGCCATATTCCGTGATACTTGCTGCTGTCGGTTTGATCGAATCTTTGCTGACACTCAATTTAATTGATGACATCACTAACACGAGAGGGAAGGGTAATCGCGAATGTGTAGGTCAGGGAATTGCCAATACGGTCACCGGTATGTTTGGTGGTATGGGTGGCTGTGCGATGATTGGTCAGAGCATGATCAATGTAAATTCAGGTGGTCATAAACGTCTGTCGGGAATAGCGGCAGCATTGTTCCTGCTGAGTTTTATTATGGTGGGTTATAAACTGATAGAGGCGATTCCGGTAGCGGCATTGGTGGGTGTCATGTTTATTGTTGTGATGGGCACCTTCGAATGGTCGAGCTTGCGTATTATAGGAAAAGTGCCGCGTAGTGATGTGTTTGTACTGGTGCTGGTATCAGGCGTGACAGTGGTGACGGATTTGGCCATTGCAGTTGTCGTTGGTGTAATTGTCTCTGCATTGGTGTTCGCCTGGGAGCATGCAAAACATATCAATATACATGGTTATGTTGATGATAATGGATCCAAGGTTTATGAGTTAAATGGCCCTTTGTTTTTTGGTTCGGTAAAAGGCTTTCTGGATTTGTTTCACCCGGAAGAAGACCCAAAAGATGTCATTATAGAATTTCAGAATTCGCGCGTAGTTGATCACTCGGCAATTGAGGCGATTGACAATCTGGCAGAGAAGTACATCAAGGCAGGCACAAAATTACATTTACGTCATTTGAGTCCGGAGTGCCGTGAACTATTAAAGAAAGCAGGTGACCTCGTGGAAGTTAACGTCATGGAAGATCCGAAGTATCACGTGGCTGATGATCAAATAGCGTGAGTCCATGGTTGCATATGGGTTGTTAATTTATTTTTGTCAGTTGGTAGCTACTAACCAATAGCGGATAACCTAAAAATAATAGGGGTTAGTGTTAAGAGGCATATACTGCCATAATGATATCCAGACATATAAGCAGATGCTGTAAAAGGATTGATTTTTATACAGAATATAACCCTCAAACAGCACGCCAGAGTCAGATGATTCATGATTTTTATCTGGCTTACTTGAAATTCAGATTATTGCGCTCAACATAGTTATTAAGTAGCTTATTTTTTGGTGTATGTTGTATGAGCGCTGTTACTTCTAAACTTGAGCAGGATTCTCAGCAGGAACCTGTTGATCTGGATCAATCCTTCCGGCAAATTTTTGCCTGTCATCCCATGTTGGCAAATATCAGGAACCCGGAGTGGTCAGCCATTCTAAATCGTTCACAGTTGATGTGTGTGCCTTCGAAAACAACTCTGATGCGATCAGGGGAGCAATGTGAAAATTTTGTCTTTGTCCTCGATGGCCAGATTAGAGTCTATCAGCTTGGAGAAGACGGTCGCGAAGTTACGTTATATCACTCTAACCCTGGAGATGTGTGTGTAACAAGTATCAGCAGTTTATTACATTCAAAACCCTTTAAGGCCAATGCAGAATCCAGTACAGCTGCAAAACTAATGTTGATGAGCTGCGATGACTTTCATTTGGCGATGGATTTTTCTGAAGAATTCAGGCAATGGGTGATGACCAGTATTTCAGACAGTTTTTGTGATGTGCTGGAAAATTTTCACGGTACTGTATTTTATCGTCTGGAAATGAGAATGGCCTGCTTGCTGGGACAGCTGTTTGAGCGGGCACAATCCGAGACTCTGGATATCACTCACCAGGATTTGGCGCAGGAGCTTGGTAGCACTCGCGAGGTAGTCAGTCGCATCTTGAAAAACCTTGAAAAACAAGGTTGTATCAAACTATCGAGAGGCCAGATTCAGGTTGCCGATGGACAGAAACTACCAAAAATAGACATATAGATTTAGTTTGTAATTTTTTTCACTTCCCAAGTCCTTTTTCTTTGTTTATGTAACTTTTGTTACATACCTTTAGCTTATTTGTATATTTAATACCCACATAAGGCAGCCCTGATTTGTGATGACAAATTCATAACAGCAGATCAGGCAAGCCACATAACTATAAGTTAGTCATCTAGAGGAGAAAAGGGCTTGATTCCGCCTGGAAAGCTTGTTTTAGGCAAAAGCCCCGCCATGCGCTGTTTTTATTTAGTAGTTAAAGTTTTAGGAGGTGTAGTAAATGAAGCGTAGAGATTTTCTGAAATTTAGTTCGGCTGCAATGGCAGGGACTGCGCTTGGTGGGTTAGGGCTGGTGTCCTGGTCACCAAGGAGTTATGCCGCAACTATCAATAAAACATTTTATATAACGGAAGGCATGATTACCCAGCCCGATGGAGTGGATGTTTATTTCCGTGGATTCAGTAGTAGTCAGGGCAGTCTGAATGTCCCTGGTGAACAGATGATTGTGCAGGAAGGCGACACGGTTAATATTACCATCATCAATACTTTGAATAGCAGTCATAGTTTTGCGATTGATGGTATCAGTGACAGTAGTGTCAATAGCGGACGTATTCGTGGTGGTAATCGCGCAACGGTTAGCTTTAGAGCAGATAATACCGGTTCATATCTTTATTATGATGCCCGTAATGCACCTTATAATCGTCTGGTAGGTCTGCATGGCGGTATCGCTGTTATGCCTAATGGCATTAGTGATGAGCTGTATCCAGGTAGTCCAACATTCAATAACCCATTGGGTCAGTATTTTTGGGTATTTAATGATATAGATCCGGTCTGGCATAATGCTATTGGTAATGGTCAGACACCAACCACAAGATACGTGCCGCGTTACTTTACAATGAACGGTTTGAGTGGTCGTCCACCAGGTGCGCCAGGTGCCATGGTAGCGACGGTTGACAGTATGGCTGATCCCCGCAGTAAACTTGATGGTCATCTTGGTGATCGCACATTGATCCGCTGCCTGAATGCCGGCAAGGCTCAGCATGCGGTTCATACTCATGGTAACCACATGGAATGGTTAAGTAAAAATGGCAATAATCTTGCCGATGTATGGGAAAAGGATATCGTGCCGCTGGATGCCAATGGTGGTAGCGTTGATATCATCTTCCCGTTTGCACCTCCTCCTGATGCTTGGCCTCGTGTCACGAATAACACCTTACGTCAGGCAGAAAGTGAAGGAAGGCATTTTACTTTCCCGATGCATCTTCATGACGAAATGACACAGACCGCCGGCGGTGGCCTGTACATGTTCGGTGCATTGACTGATATCTATTATCACTCTAGTTGAGGGGAGGAAATAATCATGGGTAGAAGAAGACGATCAAGTACTACAACAACTCAAACAGATCCATCGCCAACAACCACTACTACCAGCAGCATGGGTGACGGCGGTATGGGTGGTGGAGGTGGCGGTGGAATGATGGGCGCAGCCTGTTATGTTTACCCAGTCCGTCCAGCCGAAGTACCAGCACTGGACACACCCGATATTGTGTATAACCGTGGTATTGATATGAATATTCCGATGACCATGGATGACGGTACCGTTGTGAATATGTGGGGCTTTTCCGACACCGGTGGTGGTGGCGGTGGTATGGGCGGCGGAGGCATGGGTAATGCGACGTTCCCGTCAGCCGCCATTCGAGTTACGCAGGGGCAGATAGTACATACACAACTCAATGTCGGCATGATGATGTTTCATACCATTCATCATCATGGTATTGAGCCGGAATACAGAAGTGATGGTGTGGGTCATATCTCATGGGATGTGCAGGGTAACTACACATATCAGTGGCGTCCGATGCATGCGGGTACGTATTTTTATCATTGTCATACCAACACGGTGTTACATGCTGAGATGGGTATGTATGGAGCATTGATTGTTGACCCACCAGAAGGACCGGGTACGGCCTTTGAAGGTGGCCCGACCTATGATGTTGAGGCAATCTGGGCGGTGGATGAAATTGATTCGTCCTGGCATAACCTGGACTGGGCGGCCGGTACGTGTGGTGGTGATGTGGGTTTGAATGAACTTAATCCGGATTACTTTGTTATCACGGGTGTAGATGGTGCGCAATCGGCATTAACGGCTCCGGGTGTGGCGGTTACGATGAATCGTGGTCAGCGTTTGTTGGTGCGTTATATCTGTGCTGGTTACCTGCCGCAACAAATTCGTTTTGGTGGGTTGAATGCTGAAATCATCGCGTCTGATGGTCGACCATTACCGAACTCGGTTAATGTGACAAAAATCGATGCCGTATCGGCTGAACGTTATGACTGTATTATTCAGACTTCGCAACGCGGGACATATACGGTTGAGGTAGATATCAAGGACTGGATTACGGGTGATGTGTTGGGTACAGCAAGAACCCGGATTACAGTTAATTAATAATTTTGAACTAGTAACCTTCCTTAAATCTTCATGTTTCAAAGGGTCAGGGCCCATCCCGACCCTTTGAGACAGGATGCTTCTTTAGATTTTCTATCACAAATGCACTCAACTTTTTAATTATCTTGTTTCTTGCTGGTATACTTACTAAATCCCACAGAATTGATTTATTAAAAAATGGAATTAAAAAACTTACAAGACGAGAGCGATAAGTCCTGCGAGCAACTGGAGTTACTAACCACGGTTCTGCAAGAGTTTTCAACCACGTTAGATATAGACGCAACCTTGCAACATGTCACCAGCCTGGTAAAAAAATACCTGGATGCCGAAGGTGTATCCCTGTTTATGTTGGATGACGGCGAACAGGAGCTGATTTGCAAAGTATGCTCATCCGATAAGGATATTACTGGTTCACGATTTGAGGCGAGTAAGGGTATTGCCGGCCGTACACTGCGGTTAGGTAAAACACAATTGGTTACCGATATTTCAAATGACCCGGATTTTTACCAGGGCGTGGATGATGAAAGTGGAGCAGTAACGCATTCGGTTCTATGTACACCGCTATCGTTAAAAGATCGTAACCTGGGCGTGTTGGAGGCGATCAATAAAAAATCGGATAACGGTTTATTTGATGAGCACGATAAAAATCTGTTTACAATCCTGGCAAACACAGCAGCAATGGCTATCCATAATGCACGTATGGCAGAAGACCTGGTTTTTCAGGAACGAGTTCGTAGAGAGTTAGAACTGGCACGTGAAATTCAGGCGGCACTGCTACCGGATGGTAACGATGTTTTGCCTGTGTATGGTGTGAATATCCCGGCGCGTATGGTGTCAGGTGATTTCTATGATTATTTTACGCTCGATGATGGGCGGATTTATTTTAGTATTGGTGATGTCGCAGGCAAGGGGATTAATGCCGCCTTGTTGATGGCAAAAACAACTTCGTTATTTCGTTGTCTGGGTAAGCAAATAAGAAAACCAGCGACATTGTTGTCGATTATAAATCAGGAGCTTTGTGCCAATTCTGCTCGTGGCCTTTTTGTTACCATGGTTGCTGGTATTTATGATCCGATTGGAGATACAGTGATGATGGTGAATGCGGGTCATCAAGACCCTGTGTTTGCCGATCTAAGTGGTGAGATGCAGGATCAAAAAACAGGTTCGGTGCCATTGGGTATTATGCCGGATGCCGTGTTCGAAGAGTACTCATTGGAATTACAAGGTGGTGACTTGTATATCTTTACCGATGGCTTGACAGAATGCTGGTTCGAGCGTCAGCAGCAGCTGGGTGAAGAAGGCGTGAAGGCGGTAATCAAACAATTTTCGCATGTGCCTGCAGGTGATCGTTTACAAGCGATTATTGAGTATGTAACGCAATGGAAACGTGAGAATACCGGTTATTTATATGATGATGTTACTATGCTGTTGATTGCTAAATCCCCTGCGGCCTGATCTGGGGCGTATCATGCAGTCTATTGGGAATAAACAGGAATAAGTCAGATACATCAGGTGGTTGCGATGCTTGCGGCAAGCAGGCATGATGTAAAATATGACTAATATAGAAGCGTATTAATGGAACATACACACGAAGAACTTTGCGGTATTCTCAATGGGCAGGCCGGTAAATTACGGTGGGCCGAACTGGAGAAACATTTTGCACGGGGTGTGATTATTAAAATAGACCCGGAAATGGACCTGGTCGAAGTGGCGGCAGCCATTGTAGAAGATAACAAGGTTGTGATGGAAACATGGATGAAAGAGGCGAAATTGAGTAATGCTGATGAAAAAGATGCTACAGATTGGCTACAGCGCCAACCTGAATTCTGGGCGGTTGTGGTTGCGCCATGGGTCGTGGTCCAGGAGATTGTGTGAGCCTGCTCACAGTTTGGCATGCCAGGGCATGTTTCTGCCTGTCTGATGTTGCTAGAAACAAGGATGGCTCCATACTATATAAATAGTAAGTATCATTGAATATTTCCCTGATTAATGGATTGTCTGAGTAATGAATAAAACTTCTTTAGTAAATAGAATGACCTTCAAGCTGGTTTTGCTTTTATTGTTATCAATGCTAATGGCCTGTGGGGGTGGTGGCGGCGGTGGAGGGCAAACCAGTTTTACCGTTGCGGGTACGATTACGCCATCAAGTGGTTCACAGACGGATAGTGATGTTAATGATCCAAATTACCGTTTTGTTTCGAATAATCAGGTTAGTTCAGCCCAGGTATTGCCTAATCCAGTCAGTCTAGGTGGTTTTGTGAGTATTGACGGCACGGGTGTTTCCGGTGACCGTTTTGCCAATAGCGCCGATAATCGCGATTATTTTAGTGTGCAGCTGGCGCCGGGGCAGATTATTAACCTTCAGGTTGCATCCGGCAATATGGATATAGACCTGTATTTATATGATCAGAATCTGGGCCCTATCGGCTCATCTGTTAGCCCAACATTTGGTGGTAATGAAAGTATTACAGTCCCGAATAATATCGTTGGTGTGCAGGATTACATTGTCGAGGTCAGGGCACTTAGTAGTAATAATATTAATATCGTTGCCACTAATTATGTTTTGATTATAGGTTTGTCAGGTCAGTCGCTGGCAAATCATGGATACCAGCTGGATCAGGATTTTGTGCCGGGCGAACTCATTGTTCGTTTTGACGATCAGGCATTACCGAATGGCATTTTATCCGATAGTCTAGACATGCGTGCCAGCTCGATCGGCATGCAGGCCATGGCAGGTGCGCCTGGCAGGGCGATGTTGATGAAGATGGGGGATAAAAAGCAGATTACGCAGGCACAAAAAATGCCAGGTATGTTGGAGCCTGGTCTTGCGACATCGAAGTTACAGAAAAAACTGGATACCTTATTAACACTCAAAACATTGAGTCGCCGATCCGACATTAAACAGGTTAGATTGAATCATATTTACAAACCGCTCGTTACGCCGGATGATGTGAATTATCCGGCGCAATGGCATTACCCGTTGATTAACTTGCCGCAGGCCTGGGATGTAACACAGGGGTCAGCTTCTGTGATTGTGGCCGTCGTTGATACCGGCGTCTTGCTTGGTCACCCTGATATGAATGGCAAACTGGTTCCGGGTTATGATTTTATTCGTGATCCTGATGTCGCTGCTGATGGTGGAGGCATAGATAATAATCCCGATGATCCTGGTGACCAGGGGTTTGGTTTTAGCAGTACATTTCATGGTACGCATGTTGCGGGTACCGTGGGTGCATCAACCAATAATAATGCAGGTGTTGCGGGTGTAGGCTGGAATACACGTGTGATGCCATTGCGTGCATTAGGCGTAGGTGGTGGAACATCTTATGATATAGAGCAAGGCGTTTTATTTGCAGCCGGGTTAGCAAATGATTCAAATACGTTGCCGGCACAAAGAGCGGATATCATTAACCTGAGTCTGGGCGGTACGGGTGCACTTCGAGATGGGAATAATAATGTCATTGTGCCACAGGCTTACGTCGATGCCAGAAATGCAGGGGTTATATTAATCGCAGCAGCGGGTAATGATTCCACCAGTGTGCCACTTTACCCGGCTTCTTATACTGACGTGGTTTCGGTAAGTGCTGTTGATCTTAACAAACAGTTGGCCTATTACTCTAACTTTGGCAGTAACATTGATGTTGCGGCTCCGGGCGGTGATACCTCGCAGAATCTTAATGGTGATATTTACCCGGATGGTGTGATGAGTACGCAAGGCTCTGATAGCTCACAGCCCATCAACTTTACTTACGGTGTGAAGAATGGGACATCCATGGCAGCACCTCATATTGCTGGTGTTGCAGCCCTTATGAAAGCCGTACACCCGGGTTTGACCCCGGCAGAGTTTGATACTGCCTTGCAGAGTGGGGCGATAACAGAAGATTTGGGAGACCCCAATTGGGATCCACAATATGGACATGGCCTGATTGATGCGCTTAGTGCGGTACTGGTAGCGCAACAATTGGCCGGTGGTGGCGCGTTACCTGCCAATCCTTTTCTGGCAGTTTCACCGGGGTCAATCAATTTCGGTAGTACGGGAACTACGGCGACATTAAATGTTCGTAATGCCGGTACGGGTGCGCTTAACGTTAGCTCCTTAAGTGAAGACTCGGGTGGCTGGTTAACCATTACGGCGGGCACAGTTGATGGGAGCAATCTGGGCGATTATACGTTAACGGTGAATCGTACAGGCTTGGCAGATAACACTTATACCGCAGAGATTACGGTCACTTCATCAGTGAACACGGTTACAATTCCGGTCATCATGCAAAAGGTTTCAATAGCCAGTTTTGACGATGCGGGAGTGCAATATATTCTACTGTACGACCCGGCATTACCACCTACTTCTGCTGTTATTGCTCAGGCGGCAGTAACAGCTACAAACGGGACATATAGTTTTAATTTTACCAATGTAGCGGCAGGTGATTATCAGATCTACTCGGGGTCAGACCTGGATAATGATGGTTTTATCTGTAGTGTAGGTGAGTCATGTGGCTTTTACCCAAATAGTTCTCCAGATCAATTAACATTTGCTGTAAGCACCGATGTCCTTAATGCTGATTTCGTAACAGGATTTAATAGCGGTACTTTAGGGGCGACCTTATCATCTGATAAGGGAGTGAATAAAGGCATCCCATTAAGCGGGATGAAGAAAATTGCGCGTTAATGCTGTTTTAGTATTGTTATTAATGCTGCCATTGTTGTCTGCGTGTGGAGGTGATTCCAGTCAAACGCCAGCATCACTATCAGTGGATCAGCTTTATGTGGGCACGGATTGTGGTAGTCATAACAGAAAGGCGGACATGCAATTATATGCCTCCTATGAGGCACTCGAAAAAGGAATAAAAAGCCTGCCTATTATCAATAAGATATCGAAAGTCAGCGTGGCAAAAATAAAGGCCAAAAATAATTACATCTTGCAAATCAATATGGGGCAAAAATCTACAGGTGGTTACGCATTGAAGCTTGGCTCGGAAACAATGATATTGACCGATGGGCATGCCGATATTCAGGTAGTGTGGCGTGTGCCTGCTGCGAATGCTTTTATAACGCAGGCGTTAACCAGTCCGTGTGTCTTGCTTGGCATACCTGCTGTTGACTACAAGCGCATTAGTATCATCGATCAGCATAAACGAGAGAAGTTACAGCTGAGGTTATAGTTTTTCGATTACTTCATTAATTCGTATGAAGTATGCGAAAATGACCCTGTGAATACCTCAATAACAGATAATAAAACCTTGCAGGCACTGACAGAAGAGATCGAGTCTTGCCTTCTGCAGGATCAGCGCTCCATGCAGCGCCAAATCAAGAGTATCCAACAACGTATTAGTCAGGGTCAGCCGGCTGACCAATCTGTCAGTAAACTCCAGCAAACTATTAAACGTTCACAGGACTTGGTTCAGAAGCGTTCTGATCAGGTTTATCAGTTACGCTTTCCTGCTGAACTGCCCATTGCCGAAAAACATGACAGCATTGCTGAAGCCATCAGGCAGTCGCAGGTTATTATTCTGGCCGGCGAAACGGGCTCAGGTAAAACCACGCAGATCCCTAAGATTTGTCTGCAACTGGGTAGGGGAATACAAGGCAGAATAGGCCATACGCAACCACGTCGTATTGCAGCCCGTAGTGTTGCCCAGCGAATAGCTGAGGAGTTATCCACTGAACTTGGTGGTGTTGTCGGTTATCAGGTCCGTTTTCATGACCAGGTGCGCCCGGAAACGCGTATTAAACTCATGACAGATGGTATTTTGTTGTCTGAAATACAGTCGGACCGAGATCTGTTGCAATACGATACACTGATAATTGATGAGGCCCATGAACGTAGTTTAAATATTGATTTTATTCTGGGTTACCTGTCGCAGTTGATAAAACGGCGCCCCGAACTGAAGTTGATTATTACCTCCGCAACCATCGCTACTGAAAAATTTTCCAGACACTTTGATAATGCACCAGTAATAGAAGTGAGTGGTCGAAGTTACCCTGTTGAGCTTCTTTATCGCCCCTTATATACAGATGATCCTGATGAGCAGGATCTGCAAATTAAAGAAGGTATATTATCGGCGGTTGATGAATTAACACGCCGTGAAAGAGGTGATGTTTTAATATTTTTGTCAGGTGAGCGCGATATTCGCGATATGGCCGAGGCATTACGTAAACATCATCCTCCAGGCACCGAGATTTTGCCGCTGTTTTCGCGTTTATCGGTAGCAGAGCAAAACCGTGTTTTTCAAACGCATTCCAGGTTGCGTATCGTCTTGGCTACCAATGTGGCGGAAACATCATTGACTGTGCCAGGCATAAAACATGTTATTGATCCAGGTACAGCACGTATAAGCCGTTACAGCTATCGTAGTAAGGTGCAGCGGTTGCCGATTGAAAAGATTTCCCAGGCATCTGCGAACCAACGTAAAGGACGTTGTGGTCGTGTCAGTGCCGGTGTTTGTGTGCGTTTGTTCGACGAAGATGATTTTAATCAACGTGATGAGTTTACCGAGCCTGAGATACAACGAACTAACCTGGCATCAGTAATCCTGAATATGAAGCTATTGGGTCTCGGAGATGTTGACAAGTTTCCATTTATTGATCCCCCGGATCAGCGGTTTATCAATGATGGTTATCGTCTGCTATTTGAACTCGGTGCGGTAGATGAACAGCGTAATCTCACAAAAACAGGCAGAGAAATGGCGCGTTTGTCTGTTGACCCCAGGCTTGCTCGCATGTTGCTGCAGGCTAAAGTTGAAGACTGTGTCAGAGATATGCTGATTATTGTTTGTGCATTAACTGTACAAGACCCAAGAGAAAGACCGCTGGATGCGCAACAAAAAGCAGATGAATCACATAAGCAGTTTAAAGATGATGACTCTGACTTTAACTCACTTTTAAAAATCTGGGATTATTTTCATGAGCAAAAACGCAGTTTGTCAAATAACAAACTACGAAAACATTGCCATGATCAATTTCTGGCCTATCGCCGTTTACATGAATGGCAGGAATTGCATAAACAGCTTGAGCATCAGATAAAGGAGATGGGTGTCCGTCCGAATACCGAACCTGCCGCGAGTGACGCTGTTCATCGTGCCTTACTCGCCGGATTACTGGGGCATGTTGGCTTTAATGTCGAGCAATCAGAATACCAGGGCAGTCATGGCAAAAAATTCATGATTTTTCCAGGTTCAGGCTTGTTTAAAAAGCGACCTAAATGGCTCATGGCCGCAGAGATTGTCGAGACCAGTCGCTTATATGCACGTACAGTCGCCAGCATCAAACCGGAATGGCTGGAGCAGGTAGGTAAACACCTAATTAAATACAGTTACAGTGAGCCGTATTGGCAGTCACGTTCAGGTCAGGTCGCGGCAAAGGAAAAGTTAACGCTATACGGTTTAACAATTATTGCGAACCGTAAAGTGAATTATGGTCGGATTGATCCGGTTGTTTCGAGAGAAATATTTATACGTAATGCTTTGGTGCAAGGTGATTTTAAAACCAAGGCTGCATTTTTTGATAGAAATATGGCATTGATGAAACAAGTGGAAACACTTGAAAATAAAGCCAGAAGACGTGATATACAGGCAGATGAGGAAATCCTGTTTGATTTTTATAATCAGAAGATTCCAGAACATATTTACAGTCAGGCAGCTTTTGAAAAGTGGTGGCGACAGCAGGAAAAACAACAAAAAGATTTACTTGATATCAGTTTAGAGCAATTGATTCGTCGTGATGCTGTTTTATCGCAAGAGCAAGCCTATCCGGATTATTTGAATTGCAAGGGTATACCTGTTGCGTTGAGTTATCATTTTTCACCGGGCGAAGAGGATGATGGCGTCACAGCGCATATTCCGCTTGCGATTTTAAACCAGCTGGACGCGGAATGTTTTGAGTGGTTGGTGCCAGGTTTATTACAGGAAAAAGTTATTGGCCTGTTGAAAGGCTTGCCCAAGTCATTGCGGCGTAATTTTGTGCCCGCGCCTGATTATGCAAAGACCTGCATGAATGTGATCAATCCAGCTGAGGGTTCATTGTTGATGCAATTGTCACAACAACTAAAGCGGATGACAGGAGTTGATATTGGGATTACTGCCTGGGAGCTGGACAAGCTGCCAATACACTTGCAAATGAATTTTAATATTATTGATGAGAAAAACAGAGTGTTGCAATCCGCTCGTGACCTGTCTCGATTGCAGCAAGGTTTGCAATCCGAAGCCAAGGACTCATTTTCAAAACAAGTGCAGGTTGGTCTTCAAGCTGAAGAACAACCATTGCAAGACATGCAAATGTGGGATTTTGAGGATCTGCCTGAATCGATAGAAATAGAACGTCACGGCATGCAGTTGCGCGCATATCCTGCTTTAGTGGCGCGTGATTCGAGAATTTTCAATGAGAATCTTGATCAGCTAAATGATGCCGAGAGTGCAACAAGACATGGCCTGGTATGTTTGTTTATACGCATGCATAAAAAGGAAATGACCTACCTGGAGAAAAATATTCAGGAAGGTAAGCGGCTTTGTGTATTATATGCGCCGTTAGGACAATGTGATACGTTGATAAGTGATATCCAGTATTTATCAGTCATTACTGCGCTGGATCTGGATCAAGGCTTAATAAGAACGAAAGCAGACTTCGATAAAAGAAGCACCCTGGCATTGAAAAACCTCATGACAATTGCTAATGACATTGCCGTTATTACATTGGAAATACTGACGCATTATCAGTCCGTAAGAAAAAGTCTTAAAGGGAATCTTAATCCTGCCTGGTTAAAAGCGATTGCGGATATAAAGTCACAGCTGGATTATTTGTTACCACAAGGTTTTGTTCGAGAGGTGCCTTATGAGCAGTTAAAACATTTTCCGCGTTACCTGCGAGCAATAGAGTTACGTTTGGATAAGCTGGATAAGAACCTGCAACGAGATAGTCGCTCAATGAATGAGGTCAATGCTTTCTGGAAACAGTGTATGCAATATATGGGTAGCCATGCTGGCAAATATAATGAGAATCCGGAATTTGTACAATATCGCTGGATGCTGGAAGAATTCCGGGTTTCATTGTTTGCACAGGAGTTAAAAACGGCTCACCCGATTTCGGCCAAGCGTTTGAAGCAGCAATGGGCTGGTTTTAATCTGTAAATTGCTGTGAGTATTTCCTGATTGTTTCTGGGCTGTGAAAGGTGGTTAGTGCAGGGCATGTCATGGTTTTGTTTGTGTCTTGCTTGCTTGCTTGCATAAAAAACCCTTCAACCTGATCGGAGTCCGCGCTGAAAAGGTGGTCCTGGAAAATAACAAGGTTGGGGGTCTCGAGTCGGACTCTGTTAATAACCTCTAAACTTTTTGTATCATAATCGGTTTGTTTTTGTAATGCTTCTGTGTATATTGCGCAGAATTTGGCAAACTCAGCTGTAGACGCAGCTCTGGATATAGGTGCAGATTGATTTTCACAACCGGTATTTGTTACGGCCATAATGCAAACTAGAAATAACTTGAGGTTGGTTGTTAATCTATTCATGTTGTAGTGCCTGTCATCTAGAGTTGTAAGTAATTTTTCCACACCATAGTTTTAAAGTATAATGTCTGTCCTTTCTTCATGGATAAGCCAGCCCTTAGCAGTATTTTGTCTACGAAAGGGGTCAACCAGAAAATAGGAATTGATTTGTATTGCCTTCAGCTCGCTACCTGAACGGACTTTGCCTATTTCTTCTATCTGCCAGATTTGGTCACCACTTCGCGCCAATGCACGTTGAGATTTTTGTGACATGCTCAACCCCGTGGTTGCGATGGTAAAAAATAGGCCGGCATTAAATAAAGAAATACCTGCAACTGTGCCAAGAACGGCGGTTAAAACAGGGTAACTACGACTGCCCAACAATGCGGTATTCAGTTGATAGGTATAGTTGGTTTCAATGCCTGGTGGCAGGGACATTACTTTGCGGATTGCCTGTCTGTTTTTTACTTGCAGGATTGATTGGCTGCTATCACGTGGCACACTGCCCCAGTTTGCATTGGCAATCCTTTTTTGTTCTATTAACTGAATAGCATTTAATCCAGTCGCATTTGCGGCAGATCTGAATATTCTGGTTACTGTAATAGGTAATCTTTTGTTGGAATGTGGCCGAAGTTCCGGAAGTTGCTGAATAATAGATATACTCATAATTATGTTCCTTTTAATAGATTGATTTCCATATCACATATGAATTGTATTATAAGCTATGCTGGATTTATAGCTGAATTTTCAGGGAGATAGTGAATTAAAACAAACAGATAACCATTACAAAAATGCGTTAAGTAGAAATTTACTCTCAAATCTATTAACATTGCCTGCCTCACCAGTAACAGATATTACCCATGGTCGATAAATTAAAAGTTGAACAATGTGTTGAAAGCCTGTGTCAGAATGGTTGTGCCACGGTTCGTGCGACGATTGCAGCCATGGAGCATGATATGACTAGCGTACCATTGTCAGGTCTTGAGCTCGCTGAGCAGCAGCAGGTTCTGAACGAGCTTAAAGTGATTATGGCAGTATATGAAACAAACAGTAGCGAGTGAAGAGTAGAAGATTGCTCTGCAAATGTTTTGGTAGGAGCGGCTTTAGCCGCGAATAGTCGCTTCGCACTTCCGCATGCTCTTGCGAGTAACAGGCCATGCCATAAAAGTATAAATAAATAGTCTAAAGTGCCATTCAAACGAGAAATATATAAACGGTGATAAGCACATCCCTGTGCAAAATCGCGGCTAAAGCCGCTCCTACGCTATCTCCAGTTTGCCATCAGGGCATTATCTCCAGAAAACTATGTATCGCTGGGAACTCCAGAATATCCCTGGCAGGGGATTGGGTGTCTGGTTTATAAATAGCACATAGATGTTTGATTCCGTATTGTTCTGCAGATCGTAATACCGACAAGCTGTCATCAACTAATATCGTATGTTGCTTATCGAAGGGTAATTTTTTTTGCAGCAGGTCCCAAAAATCAGGTTGCTCTTTAGGTTTACCGTAATCATGTGAGCAGATCAATTTGTCGAAATGTCCACCGAGTTGGGTGCGATTCATTTTCAACGTCAGGCTTTTGCCATGTGCATTGGTTACCAGCACGACATGTTTATTATGTGCCCTGACTGCATCGAGAAAATCAGTCACATGAGGATGGACGGCGATCAGATGGTCTACCTCTTCTTTTAACATGGCAATATCCAGTCCCAACTCTTTGCTCCAATAATCAATGCAATACCATTCCATGGTGCCTTCCATTTTGCGAAAGCGCGGGAAGAGCTCCTGCTTGGCCTCTTCAACATCGATATCATGCAATTGTGCGTAGCGTAATGGCACGTGTTCCAACCAGAAATAATTATCGAAATGAAGGTCGAGTAAGGTGCCATCCATGTCGAGAAAAACGGTATTGATTTGTTGCCAGTCAAGTTTCATTGGGTCGGTGTATTTCCATTAAAAAAACAAAATGAAATAGTAGCATTACAGCATTAGAAATCTACCTTGCTAATTGATAAAAAAGGAACAAGACTTGAGGAGAGCGTATAAAAAAGGACATGTGTATGAAGAATAACGCTAAGTTATTGAATGGCGTGCTGATTATTGGGTTATGCGGGGGTGGCAGCTGGGCACAAGGTCAGATAGATGACGATGATGACTGGTTTGGTCAGGATCCTCAGGAAACTTTTAACGCAATTAATGAGGGTGAGCTCAGTTTTCTTGAAAAACCACCGCAAAACCCTGTTCACCACCATCACAATACCCTGATTGTATTACCTGAAAGCATTGAAACTGGTTGGGTTAATCTTGTGCAATGCCATGAGAATCTCGACCGCTTTCCTAGTGCCCAGATAGTTTATAACAAGGATAAAGTCAGGAATATAATATTAACCTCGCAAAAAAATATCGGTCATGCCTGGGTTGAAGGCCCTAGTGTGCAGTTAACGAACGTAAAAAAGGATGCGCGTTTATGTATAAAAGCCGAGACGCGTGCCCTGATCGCCCAAAGTGATGGTTCGTTTATAATGAAAAACGGTCCGTTTATGAGAAAATTTCTGGATGGTTATTTCCCAATGAGAGTTTCAATGAATATCAAGTTACCTAAAGGAATGAGTTTTGTTAGTATTGAGCCTAAGGAACAAAAGGGATTCACGGTAGTCAAGGGCAAGCAGGGTATTCATTTTGATGCATGGTTCGAAGGCCGTTTGACAACCAGAATACACCTGAAACTTGATGCACAAACAAGAATTCAATAATGTATGGCTAAAAGAAAGAAACCTGAGATAACAAATACAGAAATAGTTGCAAAAACGCGTTTATTCAAAGTAGAACAAATCGATCTTGAGTTTTCCAATGGCGTTACAGCGCAGTATGAACGTTTGGTAGGTTCACGTCGTGGCGCTGTGCTTGTTGTTCCCATGTTGGATGAGCATACTGTATTGCTGATCAGGGAATACGCAGCCGGCTTTCATCGTTATGAATTGGCTTTGCCAAAAGGTAAGATCGAGGGTGACGAGCCGATTGTAGATGCGGCGAACCGTGAAATGCAGGAAGAAGTAGGTTATGCAGCCAATAAACTTGAACACCTGACATCAATTACACTGGCACCAGGGTATTTGAGTCATACAACACATGTTGTGTTGGCAACAGGTTTGTATCCTTCTCGCGCAGAAGGCGATGAGCCAGAAGAATTAGAGGTGGTACCATGGTCGTTGAAAGACCTGGATAAATTATTTTTAAGGGACGACTTTACTGAGGCAAGGAGTATAGCAGCACTGTATATGGTGCGTGACAAGTTAGTGTTGTAATCTATTTTTTTGTGAACCGCAGAATGTAATTTACTTTTCCCATTTTTTAAAACGTTTCATACAGTATTTTCTCAGCGCATTATAATCTCCAAAGAACAATTCAAAGCCTTCTTCAGCAGGTTCGTCGTACTCGCAGAAATCATTTTCATATGCCCTGCATATTTCCGGGCGGCGTTCATAGATACCGCAACGTCCATCGTCTTGCACATGCGTGCATTGACTGCGAATCATTAGATACCAGCCATCTTCATCCTTGTAGATATTGGTGTTTTCATGTGAGATTTGCCATAACATATGTTCGAAATCATATTTTGACCGAGGTGTATCAATCTGTTGCGTATAGTAAGTGCAGCATTTTGTCCCTGGGCAGAAACTACACTTGTTTTCAGAGGTTATTTCGATGTCAGGTAATGATGGGTTGGTCATAGTGCTCTCCGATTAATTAGGTGCATTATAACAAAATTATAATGAAAGTCAGAGGCGGCGACGGAAGATTATGATTTTATGCTGGTGAAATCAAAACGATCAAAGGTGAACGTGTCATCACGTAAAAAACCGGCTGCGATTTTCATAGGGTGATCAGCAATGGTCACCTCCATGACTTGTCCGCGTCGGTATATGCTTTTTGGTGTGAGTAATGTGGCCGGATTAGAGCCAAGTGTGTCACTACTAATAAATATGGCGGAGAATATCTTATTGGCATCTGAACCTTCTGTTAACCGACATACAGCGGGTAGAATATTGCCGTGAATTAGTTCGACTCCAATATTGATGTGATGATCCTGATCATTCTGGATCCATTTTATCGTGGCTATTCTGCCTTGTGATTCACCTTTACTGCTGCTTTCTGATAATAAACCTATAAGATCACCTACCCTGACATCATGCCGTGTTGTATCCTGATTTGTCAGGCTAAAACCATTTTTACTTTCATTGTTGATGGTCCATGGTTCCAGAGGGTAGCTACCAAAATTATCAGCAGATGATTCTAGCACTTGTGTGAGTTCCTGTTTTGAAAGTGTCAGGAAGTGATAAACGGCATCGATACCGAAGGTGACTTTACAAGACCGGTCGCTGTCGATTCGTTCTGCCTTGCGCGTGAGTTTTTCTTTTTCTGGTGGAATGAGTCTGTTTAATAGCTGGATTTCACTTGTAGGGTTGCTGGCACCTGTTTCGGATTGCAGCACCGTAACTTCAGCTTTTATCTTATTGGTCAATGGGTGAGTATCAAATAGTCGCGGTGTTTGCATGTTTTTATGCGTAGAGATTTTATAGATGGCTCGGGGCGCTTCGTCCGTTGTTAAATCAACAGCGAATATTTCATTGGAGTCCTGGTCTGGTACGCGAGATAGAATGGTGCAATATTCAGCATAACGTGACAGTCGGTCATAAAGTCTTTCAGCTATGCCAGATGGCATATGGAAAGGGTCAAGGAAAGCAAGCGTCATTATTTGGCGATACATATTGCCAATACTGGAGGCTGATAAGTTCAGGTAATTGTTATCCATCTCGTGGTTAAGTAAACCAAGGTGTTCGCTCAGGAGATAAATCTGGTGGATATCCTGATATAGATTTTTAGGTGTCGTTTTGTATGTGCGATAACAATTTAATGTAGCCAGTGAGAGTGCTTCCATAGCGTGATATAACGACAAGAAAATAGACTCATTTTTAGCAGCACTCCCATCTTTCAGTGCATCCCGGATAATAATTTTGTAACCATCTGCCAGTGCAATGCAAAGACGGGTTGTTTGTACCTGCAATTGATTGCGTTTTTCTTCTTTAAGTGAATATCGATTTAAAGCATCTGTACTGAGCGATGGATAGGTTTGAAGTACGGTCTTCCAGTACTCATGCAATATAAGATTACGTTTTTTAGCAGTGATTTTTTGTAAATTTATGGATTCAATTGCCTCGGTTATCTGACGAACCGTCGGGTCAGGATTGAGGATCGGCAGTGTATCAAGCCACTGGCGTACTTCTTTGGGATTAAGTATGGCTTCAGGGTTGCGATACTCCTGCTGTTCTGGAGCGCGTATAATAACTTGGTTCTTATTGCTCATATAAACTCAGGCAGATGGCAAAATTCAGATATTAACCAGTATAGTATGATCCGGGTGCGTTGATAAAGCGTTAAAGCATTATGTGTATGTGACCAGGATAACACTGTTTAATGTTGATGTTTGTGTCGACCTTTGCTACCTGGTTTATGTCCTTTATTGTGTGATGGGCGATGTTTGTCAGATCGTTGAATTCTTATTGGTGGTTTTATTTTTGTAAGTAATTCCGCTGTAACGTCAGCCCGTTCGATTTTATGCTTGATGTATTCTTCAATATCGGGCAGATAGTAAGCAAGGTCTTCACATGCGAAACTGATGGCATCACCGCTTTCACCTGCGCGTGCTGTACGGCCTATTCGATGCACATAGTCTTCCGGGTCTTGTGGTAAGTCAAAATTAAACACGTGGCTGACACCGGGTATATGCAGGCCGCGTGCGGCAACATCAGTCGCAACAAGGATAGGTAGTTCGCCGTCTTGAAAACGCTTTAATAATGATTGCCTTTTAGTTTGTGGTACATCACCGGACAGAATGGCAGACTGAATGTCGTTACCTTCAAGAAATGACCAGATTTTTTCTACAGTCCGCTTGGTGTTGGCAAAGATAATGCTGCGTGATGAATCATGAGATTTAATCAGGTTGATAAGTAATGGAATTTTTTCATTATTGGCTGTGTAATAGACAGCTTGCTGTACCTTGTCTGCGGTAACCTTTTCGGTTTCGATCTTGATCATTTCAGGCTGGTTCATATGCTCATATGCCAGCTCGGTCACCTTGAAATTAAGCGTAGCTGAAAACAGCAGGTTCAGCCTTTCCTCGGGTTTTGGCATTCTGCGGAACAGATAACGAATATCCGCGATAAAACCAAGATCAAACATCCTGTCAGCTTCATCAACAACCATGACCTGGATGTCTCGTAAATTATAGACATGTTGTTTAAAGTAATCGATTAGACGTCCCGGTGTTCCGATGAGTACATCGACACCATTCTCAATACTTTTACGTTGTGTATCGTATCCCGTCCCGCCGTAGGCGACAGCGAAACGTAAATCTGTATGTTTACCTAGTTGCAGTGCATCCTGGTGGATCTGGATGGCGAGCTCACGTGTTGGGGCCAATATAAACGCCCTTGGGTTTTTACCTTGTTTTTCAGGTTTGTGCTTAATCAAATGATTAAATGCAGCGAGTAAAAAAGCAGCAGTTTTACCGGTACCTGTTTGCGCCTGCCCGGCAATATCTTTGCCCTTTAGTGCAAGGGGTAAGGTTTCAGCCTGAATCGGTGTGCAGTGCGTAAAACCGGTCTCCTGGATACTTTTCAGTATTTCCGGGGGAAGGCCAAGTTGATCAAATTTGATATCGGATAAATGTTTTTCGTCTGACATGGTTATTATTTTCTGTCTGTTTGTGTAACTGCAATAACAGGCAGCGACTGTTGGATAGAATGGCTTTGTTCAATAAGGCATTGATCTTAACAGCTTTATTGTTTGAATCGTAACTATTTACTGCATTTTTCAAGTATTTTTTGACACTTCACGCACACAGGCTTGAAATCCATCGCAGTTTCAGCTCAAATAGACTAAAATTTTGATTAGAAATAGCTTAAAGTCAGATTATTACTCAATACACAGTAATTGCAGGTCTTGAATACTGATGTATCGAAAACCGATAAATATAAATTTTAGGAGATAAGCCAGCGTGAGTGACCAGATTGTATATTTGTCTGATAGTTCCTTTGAGGAAGAAGTTCTTAAGTCGGATCAACCTGTATTGGTAGATTATTGGGCAGAGTGGTGTGGACCATGCAAAATGATCGCGCCGATACTGGACGAAATTGCAGGAGATTACGCCGGTAAATTAAAAATCGCCAAGCTCAATATCGACGACAACCCTGAAACACCGCCTAAATACGGTATTCGTGGTATTCCTACCCTGATGTTATTCAAGGCCGGAAATGTAGAGGCAACTAAAGTAGGAGCCGTCTCCAAATCACAATTAACAGCATTTCTGGATAGTAATTTATAAAAAGTCGCGTCCAGCCTGTCAAAAGGCTGGACGATTTAGTTTTTACGTGCTACTTTTACAGTTAAGAATAATCCTTTACCAGAAAATCAATCATTTCTTACACAATTAACTCGGGAATCCCCAAGAGATCAATTTTTTAAAGTCCGTTGTGGGCGCCTGTGTTTTTTCAATCCTTCGTTACTTTATAAATACTAATCATGAATCTTACTGAATTAAAAACAAAAACCCCCTCAGAACTCGTTGATATTGCCACCTCTCTTAAATTAGAAGGCTTAGGTCGCTCCCGGAAGCAGGATGTCATTTTTGGCATTTTGAAGGCGCAAGCCAAAAACGGTGAAGATATCTTTGGCGATGGCGTACTCGAAATCCTCCAGGATGGCTTTGGTTTCCTGAGATCGGCAGACAGCTCATATCTAGCAGGCCCGGATGATATTTATGTATCACCCAGCCAGATACGCCGTTTTAGCTTACGAACGGGCGATACAGTTGCTGGAAAAATTCGTCCTCCCAAGGATGGTGAGCGTTATTTTGCGTTACTCAAGGTTAACGAAATTAACTTTGATACCCCAGAAAGTGCAAAAAATAAAATATTGTTCGAAAACCTGACGCCATTATTTCCTACTGAACGCTTACGTATGGAATTAGGTAATGGTAGTTCAGAAGACCTGACTTCACGTATTGTTGATCTCGCAGCTCCTATCGGTAAGGGTCAGCGTGGCTTGATTGTATCGCCACCTAAGGCCGGTAAGACCATGATACTGGCTAACCTTGCATCATCAATCGCATTGAAAAATCCTGAGTGTCATCTCATTGTACTATTGATTGATGAGCGTCCTGAAGAAGTGACCGAAATGGAACGTACGGTACACGGCGAAGTTATTTCTAGTACCTTTGATGAGCCTGCCAGTCGTCATGTGCAGGTTGCTGAAATGGTCATTGAGAAAGCGAAGCGACTGGTTGAACACAAAAAAGATGTCGTGATTTTGCTGGATTCAATAACGCGTCTAGCTCGTGCTTATAATACCGTGGTGCCATCATCAGGTAAGGTCTTGACGGGTGGTGTGGATGCTAATGCCTTACATCGTCCGAAACGCTTCTTTGGTGCAGCGCGAAATATAGAAGAAGGCGGTAGCTTGACTATCCTGGCAACGGCACTTGTCGATACGGGTTCGCGTATGGATGATGTTATTTTTGAAGAGTTTAAAGGTACAGGTAATATGGAAATACACCTGGATCGTCGTATAGCCGAAAAACGTATTTTCCCTGCGATTAACATTAATCGCTCAGGTACACGACGTGAAGAAAGAATTACGGGTCAGGAAGAATTACAGCTGGTCTGGATTTTACGCAAGATATTACATCCAATGGATGAGTTGGCTGCGATGGAATTTTTGATGAACAAACTTAAAGATACTAAAACTAATGATGAATTCTTTGATTCAATGAAACGCGGTTGATCTATTTGAATTAAAAGACTTTATTGCTTTTTAATAAAAAACGCCCCTTTTAGGGGCGTTTTTTATTTGTAGAAAGATGTTAAAGAAATCACATTAATAGTCGATTCCTGTATGTACCATCAATAAACCCTGATGTCGGAGTCTGATCATGAGAATATTATTATTGCTTGTTGCATTAAATATGCCTCTGTTGGCTCATGCCGAAGATTGGGCTTTTACTTCACAAGTCAGTAGCCTGGGTTTCTCACTTGGTTTTGGTAAACCTATTGGTGGCAATGTTAATGGTCGACTGACAGCAAACGTATTTAGTTACAATGAGACGGTAACCGAGAGCGGTATCGATTATGATGTCGGCCTGGATCTGCGTAGCGCGAGTTTATTGTTTGACTGGCATCCTTCACGTTCTGCGTTTCGGGTTACCGTTGGTGGTTTTTATAATGGTAACGAAGCAGACCTGGACGCGCGTTCATTGACAGGCACATTCAATATTAATGGTACTAATTACAATGTCAGTGATGTTGGTTCTTTACGTGGTGATATCTCCTATGGTGCATCGGCACCTTATCTTGGTGTAGGCTGGGGTAATATTAGTGCTAATCGATCAGGTTGGGGCATGGCATGGGATCTGGGTGTTTTGTACCAGGGTGATCCGGATGTCGGTTTGAATGTGACTTGTTCTCCTTCTTTGACGGCAGGGCAGTGTACGACGTTGACGTCGGATGTGGCGGCGGAGTCGCAGGCGTTGAGGAATGACATTGAGGATCAGAAGTGGTATCCGGTGTTTTCGATGGGTGTGTTATATCGGTTCTGAGTTTTTGTCTCTGCGTTAATTTTCTGGATAAATCTTTTTATTTTTCTTAAGTATTCATAGTGCAAAGGGCCGGGGTCCGTCCCGGCAGCCGTGATTCTTTTCTTTGCTTGCCCAAAGAAAAGAATCCAAAAGAAAGGGCACCCCGATATCTGCGGCGGCTAAAGCCGGTTCCCTGCGCGCAGGATATTGGCAAGGGGGTTGCCGAAGCCACTTCCTGTGGCTGCGACAACGCGTGCCATCCGTGGCACGCCCCTAACGGGCCTTATCCTCACCAATATCCTGTGCTCGGCTTGCTATAGGGGAGTCAGGGAATACGAGATTTTAGCTGGATAAGTGCTTTGCGATATGAATAAAACCAATTGTTCTGATAAAAGCCAGCCGGAGTGACCAGTCCCGTTGGTGCAGCCGAGCATCGCAGTAAAAACCGGATTGAGGGAGTTGCGTGTTTGAGTGGTTAATCTAGCTCGGCTAGATTAACTGCGAGTTTGCAACGACCGCCGGTTTTTGCGAGAAGCGCAGGAAACCCCTCATTGAAAATGAGGGGCAAACTGTCGGGGGCCTTTTCTTTTGGTTACTTTTCTTTGGGCAAGCAAAGAAAAGTGACTCGGCCGTCGGGACGAGCCCCGACCCTTTAAACTAAAATTACTTATCAAAGGTATCGAGTCATACCAATCAGCCAACCTAATCAAACGCTTTATCCCCAAGATTATGTAACCGATCAATCCGTCTGTTTAACGGAGGATGCGTCGCCATCAACGCACTGGCTTTTTCCGAAAAATTCCGCAACGGATTTACAATAAACAAATGCTGCGTCGCACGATTCGCCCCGTCAAATTTGACCGTTTCATGAGACAACTTCTCAAGCGCCGAAATCAACCCTTGCGGATTACGTGTCAGCCGGACACTCGTGGCATCGGCTAGAAACTCACGCTGGCGTGAAACGGCCATTTGCACCAGTCTGGCGACCAGAGGCGCGAGTATGGCAAAGATAATCATGATGATGAAAACGATACCGGCACCATTTCCACTTTTCCCGGAACTGCGGCCTCTGCCTAGTCGGCCATAACGCCCAGAGCGTAAGATACTGTCGCTGACCAATGCGATCAGTCCGACCAGTACGCTCACAGCAGTGGCATAACGGATATCCCAGTTGACGACGTGTGACATCTCGTGACCAATCACGCCTTGTAACTCATCACGATCGAGTTTGTTGAGCATGCCGCGTGTGACGGCGACGGATGCACGTTGTGGCGACATGCCTGTCGCAAAGGCATTCATGGCATCGGTTTCAATGATATAGACAGTGGGTTTAGGGACGCCGGCAGCCAGTGCCATTTCTTCAACAATATTATGAAGCTGCTGTTCATTTTCATGACTGGCCAGTGTGGCGCCGGTCATTTTCATAACGATACGATCACCGCGTTTGAAGGCGATCCAGGTCCACAACAGGCTTACCCCTAATAATATAGCGGCACCGATTATTCCCCATGAGCTTAAAAACAATAATGGATCTTTTACATTTGGCGGGATAATTCCCATCGATAACTGTGCGCTCCAGCCAACGAGGTAACCCAGTATGATTGCAATGCATAATAATAGCAGTACAAGCTTGCGAGTGGCTGCCTGATTGGCTTTGGATGCAGCGACAAAATCGGTTCTTCGTAGTAATTTTTTTTGCACGCGTTTTTTGTTGGCGCGTTCTGTTTTGAGCAAGTTACCACAAAGCCGGCAGGTCTCATTGTGGCGCTGGTTGGCAGCGCCACATTCGGGGCAGACTATGGTGGAGTCAGGCATAATGCTAAATGGTTTGAGCTTTTAACGCAGATTGACTTTTGGTGCGGCCTTTTCTTCCTCTGGCACTTCGAAATAAGTGGCTTGTTTAAAGCCAAACAAATTAGCCATGATATTGGAGGGAAAGGTTTCAACGCCGTTGTTCATCGCCATCACGCTATCATTGTAAAATTGACGTGAAAAGGCGATTTTATTTTCTGTGCCACTGAGTTCTTCCATGAGACGACTGACATTTTCATTGGCCTTGAGGTCAGGGTAGTTTTCCATGAGAGCAAATAATTTACCCATCGCACTACCGAGAATGCCTTCTGCAGCAATGGCTTGTTCCGGCCCCTGCGCGCTGACAGCGTTATTACGAGCCTGAATGACTTTCTCCAGGGTTTCCTGCTCATATTCCATGTAATCTTTGGTTACCTCAACGAGGTTGGGAATCAGTTCATGTCGTCGTTTGAGTTGTACATCAATTTGACGCCAGGCATTCTTGACCTGGTTGCGCAGATTCACAAGGCCGTTATACATGCTAACGAGTCCGATTGTAATTACGACAATCGCACCTATGCCGATCCAGTCACCTACATCCATTGCTTGTTCCTTATCAACAATTACGAATTGTTTTAGCATACCACCATTTTAATCATTAAATAATTTATTAACTTATATAAAGTATGGCTTATGGACTTACTAGACTAGTAATTTAATAAATCAGAACGTTATAATGAATAGAATTACTCGACAGGAGAATGGCGTGAGAAAGTTAACTACCGTGTTTGTGGCCAGTATTTTGAGTGTTACCCTTAATGCATTTGCAGGTGCCCCTGGAAGCGACCCACTCAATCCGGATTATAAAACAACACGTATGGTGAAGGATGATTATGCCTTTGTCGTGGACAGTATTAAGGAAGCCATTGGTGATCGTGGTATCAAGATCAACGGTGTAAACTTTATTGGTAAAATGTTACATCGGACGGCAGGTGCGGTCGGTGCAACCAAAGACATCTATAAACATGGCCAGGCTTACAATTTCTGCAGCTCGACTTTGTCGCGCGCGACCATGGAAGCGGATCCTCACAATATTGCTTTTTGTCCCTACATTATTACCATTTACGAATTGACCGATGAGCCTGGTAATGTCTATGTTACCTATCGCAAGCCGTTACTCGTTGGTAATGCCGCATCGAAAAAATCGCTCAAGGATATTGGTGATTTGCTCGACGGGATTGTTAAGGATGCGATAGGTAAATAGCTATTTGCAGGAGCCTTTAAGTGCTCCTGCAACAATATTTATGACTCTCGTTCAATCGCTCGATAACCTATATCCTTGCGGTAAAACATGCCTTTCCATTTGATTTTCCGGCTAAGTTCATAGGCATTTTGTTGTGCTTCGCTGACGGTTTTACCCAGGCCGACGGCACAGAGTACACGCCCACCTGCAGTGACGACCTGGCCATCTTGTTCCTTTGTGCCAGCATGGAACACTTTAGCATCGTCAGTAGATTGCTCCGGCAAGCCAGTAATGATATCGCCCTGGTTATAATTCCCAGGGTAACCCCCAGCGGCAAGAACGACACCTAGTGAAGCGCGTGGATCCCATTCTGCGTGTTCCTGATCCAGCTTACCCTCGATAGCAGCCAGGCAATGTTGCACCAGATCCGAGCGTAAGCGCATCATGATGGGTTGTGTCTCCGGATCACCAAAACGACAGTTGTATTCGATCACCTTGGGTGTGCCATCACTCGCAATCATCAGGCCGGCATACAAGAAGCCGGTATATGGATTGCCTTCTGCGGCCATGCCTTTTACGGTTGGCTCGATAACCTCATGCATAATTCTGTTATGAATTTCTGGTGTGACGACAGGTGCAGGAGAATAGGCACCCATGCCACCTGTATTCGGGCCGCAGTCACCTTCAGCAACACGTTTATGATCCTGACTGGTGGCCATGGGCATGATATTTTTGCCATCGACCATACAGATGAAACTGGCTTCCTCTCCATCGAGAAACTCTTCGATGACCACACGGTGGCCTGCGTCACCAAAGGCATTGCCTGCGAGCATATCGTGAACAGCTTCTATGGCCTGTTCTAAGTTTTCTGCAACGATGACACCCTTGCCAGCAGCCAGCCCGTCAGCCTTGATGACAATGGGTGCGCCCTTGTCACTGAGATAGGATATGGCGGGTTCTATTTCAGTAAAGGTTGCATATTCTCCTGTCGGAATATGATGACGGGCAAGAAAATCCTTGGTAAAACTTTTTGAGCCTTCTAGCTGGGCTGCGGCCTGGCTGGGACCGAAAATGGCTTGCCCATGTTGCTCAAACAGATCAACGATACCTTCAACCAGTGGCACTTCAGGGCCGACGATTGTAAGGCCGATTTTATTGTTTTTTGCAAATTCAAGTAGACCATCCTGGTCTGTGACGTTTATGTCAATATTCTCGATATTGGCTTCGTGTGCAGTACCAGCGTTGCCTGGCGCAACATAGACCGTGTTGACGGAGGTTGATTGCACAGCTTTCCAGGCCAGGGCGTGTTCACGGCCACCATTGCCGATAATAAGTACGTTCATCATATAACCTTAGTAATTATAATTCATTAATTGGAAATCAATCATGGCCGTCATTATACCCAAAATGTAGCTGTCATATTAACTGACTGGCAGGTTTACTTAAATTATCTCTGATATTGGACGATATATAGATAATGCTAATAATTTGATCACAGGTATTTCGTATTAATGGGGATGCAGTACAGGAAAGATAAAAATAATCAAACGTCGGGTTCATATACCTGGCCTGTTCGTCGACTTCTTTTTGCGGGTTTTGTTCTGGTTGCAGTATTACCAATCAGTCTTCTGGGTTTCAAGCTCTATAATGTAGCGTGGGATGAAGCATGGCGTGAAATAACCGAAAAACACCAATTGTTGGCGCAAAATCTGGCCTCGCCTATATCAATTTATATAAAAGATCAGCGTATTTCCCTGGAGCAATTGGGAAGGACGGTTAACTATTTTAGCGCAGATTCAGCGATGGTCATGACAGAGCAACAGCAGTCATTTCTGGTCGAGTCGATGGAGCAATTAAAAGGCTTTCATTCAGTTTCGCTGGTTAATTTGGCGGGTGATATATTATTGAGTACAAAAGAGCTTATGCCGCATGAAAAAGCCGGTGTCTTCAGGCAGGAGAAGTGTTTTGTCAATGCGCGTAAACAGGATCGCTGGTTTTTATCAGGGGTGAAAAAAAGTCCGTTTGATGCAAGACCGAGCCTTGTCATGTCCAGTCCTATACATGATTTTCATGGGAAGCAGCAGGCCGTGTTAATGGCAGAATTACGTATTGATGTTATCGAGACGTTACGAAAAAGCATCAAGTTTGGCAAGAAAGGCCATTCCGCAATAGTTGATAATCATGGGCATGCTCTAGCACATCCCAATCCGGATTGGATGAAGTCTATGCGGGATCTGTCTCCCTTACCTATTGTTCAGAAAATGATTAACGGGGAGACGGGCGTAACAGAGTTTTACTCACCGTTCATTCGTGAAAATATGGTTGCAGGTTATACATCCGTACCAGAAATTAACTGGGGCATCATGGTACCCCAGCCAAAATCAGAAGTAGAGGCGCATGTAAACAAGGTATTACATGCGCAACTTGTTTGGGCGCTGATAGGGTTGACTCTGGCATTGCTGGCCGCCTGGTTGATAACACGCTGGCTGACAGTACCCATGAAACGATTATGTGTCTCGGCGACGGAAATTGCAGAGAATGACTTTCAGGGCAGTTTACCTGAACTATCAGAATTGGTACCGAGAGAAATCAGGTTTATGCGTGATCGGTTTGTTGGTGTGCTTAAGGGCCTGCAAGGGGTGCGTACTGAGTTGGATGACTTAAATCATTCTTTGCAGCAGCGAGTCAGTGATGCTACACAAGAATTACGTGGTGCCAATCGTCAATTGCAGGTATTTGCTTCACAGGATTATCTGACCAAGTTATTCAATCGTCGTTATTTTGAATCGACATTATTACAGCGAATTTCGGTAAATAAAGAGTCATCAAGTCGTTTCTGTTTGATGATGATTGATATCAATAAATTTAAATCCATCAATGACCATTATGGTCATGCGGCGGGTGATAGTGTTTTGATTCAACTGGCCAGGTTGCTTAAGGAGCAATTAGGTGAAGGCCATCTGATTGCTCGATACAGTGGCATTCAGTTTGTGGTATTGATGAATGAGCAGATTGCTGACCCCAAACAGGAGGCAGACGATATTATTGAAGCTGTCAAACAAACGGCCTTTGAATGGCAAGAAGAGTATTTGCAGGTTAGCCTGAGCATTGGTTTGATGTATCAGCATTCGGGTGAAAATTGTACGTTGGATACATTGATGCAAGGTGCTGACTTTGCTTTGCTGAAAGCGAAAGAAACACGTGCTGATAAGGTCTCGGTTGTTGAGCTGTAAAGTTTGAGGTGGATGGTCAATTAACCTGATGCAAATATCAGGTTAATTGACCATGGTGTGTTTTAACAGACCATGGACAGTACAAGCCGGTTCACTAATGATGTAAGGGGTTTATCTCTGGTGATCAATGCCTGAAATGGCGCATACCTGTAAAGACCATAGCGATATCATGTTCATTGGCAGCTTCAATCACCTCATCATCTCGCATTGACCCACCAGGCTGGATGACGGCCGTAACACCGACTTCTGCAGCAGAATCAAGCCCGTCCCGGAATGGGAAAAAGGCGTCAGATGCCATCACTGACCCTTTTACCTCAAGATCAGCATCAGCGGCCTTGATGGCTGCAATTCGAGCACTGTATACACGGCTCATCTGTCCAGCGCCAACGCCAATGGTCATACCGTCCTTGCAATATACGATAGCGTTTGATTTGACGAATTTGGCGATTTTCCATGAAAACAGCAAGTCATGCATTTGTTGATCAGTCGGTGCCCGTTTGGTAACTACTTTTAGATCAGCTTTGTTAACCATGCCCAGGTCACGATCTTGCACCAATAGTCCACCATTTACGCGTTTAAAATCCAGACCTGCAATGCGTTCCTTCTTCCATTCACCACAGGTGAGTACGCGGACATTTTTCTTGGTTTCGAGTATCGGCAAAGCTGCATCATCTACAGATGGAGCAATAATGACTTCGACGAACTGGCGATCGATAATGGCTTTAGCGGTGTCAGCATCGAGCGATTGGTTAAAGGCAATGATACCGCCAAAAGCAGACGTCGGATCAGTCAGGTAGGCCCGGTTATAGGCTTCGAGCATATTAGCCCCGATTGCAACACCACAAGGGTTGGCATGTTTGACAATCACACAGGCAGGTTGATCAAATTGTTTGACACATTCCAGAGCGGCGTCGGTATCAGCAATGTTATTGTATGAAAGTTCTTTCCCCTGTATTTGCCTGGCAGTTGAAATACAAGCCTCGGCGGGTGAGTGCTCGCGGTAAAAAGCAGCCTCTTGATGAGGGTTTTCACCATAGCGCATTTCCTGTGTTTTAACATACTGGGTATTGTAGGTACGAGGAAAGGCGCTGTTCTCTCCGCACTGAGTGATCTTTCCCAGGTAATTGGCAATGAGCCCGTCATATCGGGCGGTGTGTTCAAATGTTTTAACTGCCAGATCAAAACGTGTTGCAGTAGAGACTTCACCTGCATTATTTTGCATTTCATCCAGAATCCGACCGTAGTCTTCAGCATCAACGATAACGGTTACAGAGGCATGGTTCTTGGCGGCAGAGCGCAACATGGTTGGCCCACCGATATCGATATTCTCAATCGCCATGGGCAGGGTGCAGTCATCGCGTGAGATGGTTTGTTCAAATGGGTATAAGTTAACCACGACCATGTCGATCGGCGGTATATTATGCTCCTGCATCACCTGATCGTCTGTCCCGCGTCTGCCCAGAAGGCCGCCATGGACTTTAGGGTGCAAGGTTTTGACGCGACCATCCATCATCTCTGGAAAGCCTGTGTAATCAGACACCTCGATGACAGCGATGTTGTTGTCAGACAATAGTTTTGCAGTGCCGCCGGTTGACAATATTTCGATATCCATTGCCTGTAACTGTTGGGCAAATTCGATGATACCATTTTTATCAGAAACACTGATCAATGCGCGTTGGATGCGGCTCATATTCAACCTCGTTTAAACTGGAATGGTGGATAGATACACGCCAGTCGGCGCGTATCTTCATGTCAGGGTTTATAAATTATGTTGCAGGAGTTTTTTGCGTAATGTACTTCGATTCAGTCCGAGCATTTCTGCTGCACGCGTTTGATTTCCACGTACTTCCTTCATAACGCTTACAAGCAGTGGTTTTTCAACTTCGTTTATCACCATGCGATACAGGTCGTTTGGTGTATAACCTTCAAGCTCCTGAAAATATATTTCCATGGCAGCCTTGACCTGTTTGGCCAGTGTTAAATGGTTAATGTCGATGTGTTGTTCGGTTCTTTTTTCTAATGACTCTTGAACTCCGGACATGCTCATGCAGCCAGCTCCTCTTTTGCTGCCAATTTCTCGAAAAACTCATGAGTCATGGCTAGTTGTTGTTTTATTGTATCTACTCTATTGACGGCATTGCGAAAGCTGGCACCGCCAGGTTGTCTCTTGCTGTACCATGAAATATGTTTGCGTGCGACACGTACTCCCGTGAACTCACCATAAAAATGGTAAAGGTTATCCAGGTGGCCCAGCATAATGTCACGGATCTCGGCAATGGCCGGTTCCGCCATTTTTTCACCTGTCGCCAGAAAATGCTCAATTTCGCGAAAAATCCATGGGCGACCTTGTGCAGCTCGACCGATCATAACCGCATCAGCTCCTGTGTATTCGAGTACATGCCTGGCTTTTTCCGGTGTGGTGATATCACCATTGGCAATGACCGGAATACGGGCAGCCAGTTTAACCTCACGAATAGTGTCGTATTCAGCGTCACCTTTATAGTGACAGGCGCGGGTACGGCCATGAATAGAGAGTGCCTGGATGCCGGCTTCTTCAGCAATGCGCGCAATATTAAGGGCATTGCGGTTTTCCTTGTCCCAGCCTGTGCGGATTTTCAGGGTGACAGGAATATCAACGGCGCCTACAACGGCTTCGAGTATATCGCCAACCAGACTTTCATTTTGCAAGAGTGCAGACCCTGCCATGACCTTACAGACCTTTTTGGCCGGGCAGCCCATGTTGATATCAATAATCTGTGCGCCATTATCAGCATTATGTTTTGCAGCCTCTGCCATCATTTGTGGTTCGGCACCGGCAATCTGCACAGATTTGGGTTCGGTTTCACCATCATGATTGGCGCGTCGTTTGGTTTTTTCACTGCCCCATAACAGACTGTTGGACGATACCATTTCTGATACTGCCATGCCTGCGCCTAAATCTCTGCACAGTTGACGGAAGGGTTGATCAGTGACACCTGCCATTGGAGCAAGAACAAGATTATTTTTGAGAATGTAATTGCCGATTTTCATCTTGTTAAAATTAAAATTGCCCCGGTTGTTTTTTCATTAAGTTTTGATGGTCTGATTTTTATATCAGGGTCGGAAATAATACCGTTTATTGAATGACCAATAAAGTTAAATTTTTTACTTCAATATTTCAGTTAGTTATAAAGGCTTGACAAGATGCGAATTGTATTCGTTGTTAGATTTTTGGATTGGCGTACTGAGTCGTCCAGGTTTTTAGTTAAAATCGAGCTGGTAGGAAATAACGGGCGTAGAGGGTTCCATAATATCAATGATGATCTCTACTGCCGTTTTTGCAGGCAGGCCAGCATCAATGTTGATGTGTTTTGCGAGGTACTCCTCTGGGCGGAAACGGCGCATGGCCGTGATGCGTTCATCATGACCTGAAAGCTTGATTGAAAGTATTGGGTAGGCTTGAATGTAACGCGCATTATTACTGAAAATCGCTTTTATACGCAGTTGGTCAGGGTGCTCAGGGATCTTGCTGATAGCATGATTTTGTATGACCATGCTTTTGATGCCTTGTGCGGCATCATTTCGTAGTGGTATTTTGCATGACATTATCTCACACATGCTAATCATCGGCCCACGGAACGATTCGTGTGTGGCAATCTCTTCCTTGTTGGCATAAATAATCTGAAATGCCAGTAAAAGGCTCATTATGAATAAACCTGATACCCATATTGCTGTCTTATTGCCAGCCTTACCGGCGGCGACTATTTCAAGTTCGTCACGCAATACGCTCGGGGCATCTTCGAACATGCTGACGGTGGGATTAACTTCTTCAACTTCTTCCTCTACTTCTGTGTATATTTCTGATGCGACAAATTCGTATGTATTATCATTGTTTTTGTCATTATCATCATCAAGAAGTGTTTCCTGATAGAAGATATCTTCTGCTATCGCGTCCTGACTCTCATCTTGTGGTTGATCGTCATCTTTTCTGAAGTTATTTTCTATTTCGGTTATCAGATTTTCTGCCTGTGCAGCAATGCTCAGGTGATTATCGAGCTCAGGACTGGCTGGGGTGTCTGATTGTAGACGGCTTTGTAATTCTGCCAGTGCGGAGGGCTCGTCATCATCGTCGTTGAAGATATTGTCATCATTTAACTGTGTTTCTGCTTCACTTGGTGCAGCTTCGGACTGTTCAATTATCTCTTCCAACGGGAATGCTTCGTCATCCTGGTAAACGTTGGGAGGGGAGTCCGACCCTTCCGGTTCCTTATTGAATTCTTCGATGTCTTCTTTGCTAAAGACGAGCTCGTGTTCAATTATCTCATCCTGATCAGGGAGATTATCTTTCCAGTCCTCTTCCAGGCTGCCCAGAGCATCAAATACCGCCATGCAGAATCCACATCTAACCTTGCCATGAGCCATGTTGAGCTGTTCGGCGGTTATCCTGAAGACACTGGAGCATTCTGGGCAAATCGTATTCATAAGGTTCAGGTTAACAGAGCTTTTTGTGAAACGTAAAGGTTTTTGAGGGTGAGGACGGGTCTTTGCTGTGATGCATAATAGCTTATTATTTCCTGATGCCTTCCAGTCGTGTCCAGTCTTCTTTGAAAACGGCATCACGCATATCAAACCATTGTTGATAGTGCTGCCGGACATCTTCTGCCTGATCTCGCAAAATGCCTGAGAGGATTAATCTGCCACCCGGTCGTGTATGTAATGCCAGGGTAGGTGCAAGTGACTTGAGTGGTCCGGCCAATATATTAGCTACACAGACATCACTTTGTATGTCAGGTAACTCATCAGGGAGACAGGTTTTTATCTGCGAAACCACCTGGTTCTTATCAGCATTATCAACTGTTGCAGTTAATGCCTGTGGGTCATTATCAACACAGTAGGCAGATTGCGCGCCCAGTAACAAGGCGGCGATAGCAAGGATTCCTGAGCCACAACCATAGTCGAGTATTGTGCAGTTTTCCAATGGCTGTCCGTCCAGCCATTCCAGGCATAGAGCGGTGGTAGGGTGTGTGCCGGTGCCAAAAGCGAGTCCGGGATCCAGTCGCATATTGACCGCATCAGGTTCCGGCGGTTCGAATCCATCAGGGCAGACCCAGAGTCGCTGTCCGAATGGCATAGGCTGAAAATGCTCCATCCATGCGCGGGCCCATTCCTGATCTTCAAGTTCAGTCTGCTGTAGCGTGGAGAGTTTATCTACGCCCAGTGAATGTTTGAGGATTGAAATGGCCTGTTTTATATCTGTATCAGCTTCAAATAGCCCGGTAACGCAGACATCTTCCCAGATCGGAGTTTCACCGGGGGCGGGCTCGAGTATGGGCTGGTCAGCATTATCTGAGGCGGTTACTGATAAAGCCCCGGCTTCTAATAAAGCATCTTCATATTGCTCGAAGTGTTTGGAGTCGGTTTGTAGGGAGAGCTGGATCCAGGGCATGGGTTTGGGCTTTTGATTAAAGTGGTGATTTTACTTTGGGGGAGAGGTGGCGTAAAGGGTGGGCGGTTATTTAATCTACTAAATGCTTGGATATGATTTTTACTATTTTTAGTCTCTTAATAGTTCAAAGGGCCGGGACGAGCCCCGGCCCTTTAAACTAAAAACACTTATCTATAAGGTAAGAAGTGATATCGAACTAAAAAGAAGTAACCTAATAACGCCTACAACCCCAATTTCTTCTCAAGATAATGAATATTCGCCCCACCTGCCTGAAAAGCACCATCATCCAGAATACGCTGCTGTAAAGGTATATTGGTTTTTATACCTTCAATATAGATTTCCAGTAAAGCCGTGCGCATACGTCGAATAGCACTTTCACGATCATTTCCATGGGCAATTAGCTTGCCTATCATAGAGTCATAATGAGGGGGCACTCTATAGTTATCATAGATGTGAGTGTCCATGCGGATGCCTGGGCCACCTGGCGCGTGAAACTCGGTAATCGTACCAGGGCACGGCATAAATGTGTCCGGGTCTTCAGCATTGATGCGACATTCGATAGCATGTCCGCTGATTTTAATGTCATCCTGTTTGTACGAAAGTTTTTCACCGCTGGCAATTAATAACTGCTCTCGAATAATGTCGACACCCGTAACCATTTCAGTAACGGGGTGTTCAACCTGAACACGGGTGTTCATTTCGATAAAATAAAATTCACCGTTTTCATACAGGAACTCGAATGTGCCAGCGCCACGATAACCAATGTCACGACAGGCATCGGCACAGACCTTGCCTATTTTTTTGCGTATTTTTTCAGTGATACCTGGTGCAGGCGCTTCTTCTACTACCTTTTGGTGGCGACGTTGCATTGAGCAGTCGCGCTCACCGAGATGGATAGCATTACCATGAGAATCCGATAACACCTGGATTTCGACATGACGAGGAGTTTCAAGGTATTTCTCCATGTACACAACATCGTTGGCAAATGCGGCTGCGGCCTCGCTCTTGGTTAATGAAATTGCGTTCAATAGATTGGATTCACTATGAACCACGCGCATACCACGTCCGCCACCACCACCAGAGGCTTTGATAATGATCGGGTAGCCAATTTCCTTCGCCAGTCCGAGGTTGCGACCAGGATCATCGGTCAATGGGCCATCACTGCCGGGTACACAGGGAACACCGGCTTTCTTCATGGCTTTGATGGCCGCGACCTTGTCACCCATTATACGGATGGTTTCGGCTTTGGGACCGATAAACGTAAAGCCACTTTGTTCAACACGTTCGGCAAAGTCGGCGTTTTCTGACAAAAAGCCGTAACCCGGATGTATTGCTACCGCATCAGTCACTTCAGCTGCGCTGATGATTGCGGGAACATTCAGGTAACTTTCGGTAGAAGGCGGCGGCCCGATGCAAACAGATTCGTCTGCAAGTAAAACATGTTTTAATTCGCTGTCAGCCGTGGAATGCACGGCAACAGTTTTAATGCCCAGTTCTGAGCAGGCGCGTAATATGCGCAATGCAATTTCGCCCCTATTGGCGATAACAATCTTATCCAACATTGGTCAGGATCACTCTATAAAATTTATCTTAAAAGCACTGAATTATTCGATGACTATCAGTGGTTGACCGAACTCTACCGGTTCGCCATTCTCCATGAGAATAGCTTTAACAACGCCGCTCTTGTCCGCATCGATCTGGTTAAACATTTTCATCGCTTCGATAATGCATAAGGTGTCACCAACACTAACAGTTTGACCGACTTCAACAAAAGAAGGTACGGAAGGTGAAGATGCGCGATAAAAAGTGCCTACCATCGGCGACTTAACGATGTGGCCATCCGGTATCGATGGCTCGGTTGATTCAGCAGCAGGTGCAGGGGCCGTTACCGGAGCAACCGGAGCAACCGGTGCTACTGGAGCAGCGACAGTTGTTACTGTCTGACTACCACCGCGACTGATGCGTAAAGACTCTTCACCTTCTTTGATTTCGATTTCAGCGATACCGGACTCTTCCAGCAACTCAATCAGTTTTTTTATTTTACGAATATCCATTAGTTATTCCTGTAAATAAACCTGTGTTATAAATTATTCAAGGCAGCTTGCAATGCAAGATCATAACCCTGTGCACCGAGACCGCTGATGATGCCAACAGCAATGTCGGAAAAATACGAATGTTTGCGAAACTCCTCGCGTTTGCTGACATTAGACAGGTGAACTTCAATAAATGGAATATTCACGCCTAAAATAGCATCCCTCAAAGCAACACTGGTGTGTGTAAATGCGGCAGGATTAATAATAATAAAATCGACCGCTTCTTTACCTGCAGTATGAATCCGTTCTACCAGTGCATGTTCTGCATTCTCCTGAAAAGATTCGAGGCTATGTCCGTTTGACTCAGCCTTCCTGGCAAGACTGTCCATGATGGCATCCAGCGTTTCGCTACCATAGATCTCTGGCTCACGTGTCCCGAGTAGATTCAGGTTAGGGCCATTCAATACCAGGATTTTAGCCATAATACAGTCTCAAAAAAGTGCTATTGTTGGCAAAATGTGCACATATTGCTGACAAAAGATAGAAAAGTGCAGCGAAAAAGCCATTTTGCTAATTTAGGCGCAATTCTGCCCTAAACAATTCGATATGTCCAATAGAAAATAGTTATTTAACAGTAGTTCGAAGGAGATCGGTGCAGTTTGTCAGTGAATTTACGAAAAAAGGACCAATGGGTGTGCTTTTATGTGATTTTTGCTCTGGATATTGTTAATGCAGCGCAAAATGTTGCGACTTGTGGGAAGTGACCCTTGGCCACTTCCCACGAGGCAGTTTGTTTACTTTAATAGCGGTTTGATCTGCTCTTCAATATCTTTAAAACTCAGTTCGCGTTTACCTATAAATCGAATAATACCCTTGCGGTCAATGATCAGACTGTATGGCAGTTGACCAAAGCGGTTACCATATGCAGCGCTGATTTTAAGTGCTGTGCTGTTGCCGAGCATGACAGGGTAATTGACGCCTAGTCCGTCGGTGTAATCAGTGACAGCGTCCTTTTCATCGATAGCTACACCGATCACCTGAAAACCGTCCTTACCAAACGTGTCCTGAAGTTCGATAAAGGCGGGTATTTCACGGCGACAGGGTGGGCACCAGGTGGCCCAGAAATTTAACAGGATAACCTTGCCGTCCCATTCTTTTATGTGGTGAGTTACACCTTCAAGATCTGGCAGACTGAATTCCGGGCGTTTTTCATTCAACACGGAAACTTTTTGAGGTTTCTTTACTTCTTTCGCAGTGTTTGTCTCGGGTGCTGCACCTTTTTCTTGTGAGTAATGATAAACCGCAAACCCGGCAGCAAGGCTGGCTATCGCCAGCACAGAAGTCAAAATACCTTTGTTCATAATAGATTACTTTTTTTAGTTGAAAGATTTGTTCACACGATTTAGAAATTCATCAGCCTTCATGAGGCCGAGTACGCGTTGTTTACGCACTTCCTTACCATCGGTTTTGAAGAACAATATAGCCGGTGCAGTGATGACCTTAACGTGTTTCAGTAATGCTTTATCTTCGTCATCTTGCAAGGTTATATCGGCCTGTAATAGTACTGAGTTCGCCAAAGATTGCTGCACCTTGCTTTCAGAAAAAACATAGTCATCGAACTGTTTGCAGTAAGTACACCAGTCAGCATAAAAATCCAGCATGACCGTTTTACCAGCAGCGTTTGATGCTTTTAATTCGCGTTCGAAATCTGCCACGGTCTTGACCTTGATAAAGGTCAGGCCGCCTTTTACGACTGATTTTTTACCCTTCGCAAATTCAACGTAGGCCGCCTGTGGGCCGCTGCTCGCTGATGTCATGACGGTGCCTGTGGCTAATAACCTGGAGCCATGTAGCGGGTCATTAAAATTACGCGCGCCTGTGAGTCCGCCTAGTAACACGATTGCACCGTAGATGAATACGACCAGACCGAGGCCTTTGAAAAGTTTACGCCAGCCCGAGCCACCGTCTTTGAGTGGTTCAAAGGCACCCATGTAAACGGCTGTGACAATGAAGAGTATCGCCCATAAGCTCATGAACACGACACTGCTTAGTACGCGTTCAAGGAATACAATCGCAACGGCCAATAAAATTATACCGGCGGCGGCCTTGACGTTATCCATCCACGTGCCTGCATGTGGTAACAGTTTTCCACCACCTGCGCCAACAATTAACAGAGGCGCACCCATGCCGATAGCAAGCGTAAACATATACAAGAAACCGAGAACAGGACTATTAGATGCAGCAGCGCCCGCTATTGTCGCCAACAAGATAGGACCGCCACAAGGACCAATAATAAGGGCTGACAACACACCCATAATGGCAACACCGATCAGTGAGCCGCCTTCCTGTTTATTACTAATATCATTGAGTTTGCTTTGTAATGCGCTTGGCATCTGAATGTTATAAAAGCCAAACATGGAAAATGCGAGTAAGACAAACAGGCCCGCGAATGCAGCTAACACCCAGGGTTTCTGCATTTGTGCTGCGATATTGCTGGCTTCACCAGTAAAACCGAATATGGCACCGATAACACCAAACGTCACCGCCATACCGAGTACGTATACCAATGATAAGAAGAATCCCTTGGCTGCGGTAACCTTATGGCCATGACCGACAATGATGCTGGAAACGATCGGGATCATTGGGTACATGCAGGCCGTAAATGCGAGTAATAAACCCAGACCGAGAAGACTCGTGATAATGGCAAACAGATTATCACCCTTGAACATGCGTACGAGTTTTTCATCTTCACTCAGGTCGCTAGTATCAGTTATTGCAGCGCTGGCTGTTGTGCCTGTGCTATCACTAACCATGCTGCTGGCATTCGGATCATAACTTGCTGTTTTGAATATAGGTGGGTAACAAAGTCCCGCTTCTGCACAACCCTGATATACCAGTTCTATCTCGGCTTTTTTACCCTTGAGGTTGCCAATGACAGGAATCTGTACAGTGATATTATTGTGATATACCTGTATGTCGCCAAAGTATTCATCATGTTTGGTTTCACCGGCAGGCATTTCAATCTTGCCCAGGCTGACGCCTTCAGGTGCATTTTTGAGTTTGATTTTGAATTTATCGCGGTACATGTAGTACTTGTCGGCGATCATCCAGTGTGCAATCAGGCTTTGTCCATCGCCATTTTTGGTGCTCAGTACAAAGGCCTTGTCCGGATCAAGAAATTCTTCTTCCTCGAGCCCCATATTTGTACCGAGGTCGGCAATCGCCTTGATCGGGTCAGCGCCGGTGCTGGCATTAATCAGTTTAACCTGGGTGGTTTGCTCGAATGGCGGGTAACACAGGCCCATATCGGCACAGCCCTGGGAGCGGGCAAACAGGGTCATAGTACTAATGTTGTTATTACTACGGGTAATCGGGACTTCAACGCGGATAGTGTCACGTAGTGTTTCTACATCACCAAAATAGGGATCTTTCTTGACTTTGCCGGCTGGAATAACAGGTTTACCTAGTGTCACACCCTCGGTGTCGGTGCGGAAAGAAAATTTATTGTGATACAAGTAGTAGGCATCGGCAATTTGCCATTCAGCGACAATAGTATTGGCATCTTTGGCCTGGGCTGTCATTGGAAAGGCCTGCGCAGGAGGCAGGGGCTCTTCTTCAGCCAATAGAAGCGTCGAGTTGAGTAGCAAGAGTGCAAATAGTGAAGCTAACAGCTTTTTCATTATAATTTTCCTGTGGAATTGTCGATCCAGTCCAGATAGGCCGTCAGGCCACTCTCTATTGGGACTGATATTATTTCAGGAAGTTCATAGGAATGCAGTGCAGCAATTCTCGATTCTACCTGTGAATACAGTTCTGACCGTGTTTTTATCAGCAATAATACCTCAGTACCCGTCTGGCGCTCACCTTCCCACTTATATATAGAGGTCAGGCCAGGAATGATATTGACGCAGGCTGCCAGCCCTTCGTCTATCAGGGTGTTGGCAATAACCATGGCGGCGTCCTTATCTGAACACGTATTCAGAATAATCTGGTATTCTTGGGGCATAGTAATTATTTGAGACCTCTGCATGGATAGCGAGAAATCAGAGAATAAGGCAAAATCGACGAAAAAGCGCAGTTTACAGATAGTAAATGAGCATTTTGAGGAGGTTTTAACGTAATTATCTGGTTTGGTAGCATTCGTGCAAAGGTTTCTTATATTAATAGTAGCCATAGACTAACCGTTGATAAATGGCTTGTCACGATGTTGAAGTGAGAAAAACAGGAATTTCTATGGATCCGAGGATTTTATTGCTGGTTGTTTTCATTGGCTTTCCGCTGCTGGAGTTTTATATCCTGCTTGAAGTGGGCAGTGCCATAGGATCGATCCCAACGATATTTATTGTTGTTTTTACTATGGTTTTGGGTCTGTTGTTGATGCGTCATCAAGGCACCTATAACCTCTCCCGGGTAAAAAAATGCATGGATAAGGGGGAAGTTCCGGCCCTTGCCATGTTTGAAAGCGTGTTTATTTTTTTCGCCGCCGTTTTATTGCTGATCCCCGGTTTTATTACAGATGGCATTGGCGTGTTGTTCCTGATTACACCACTCAGGGCTCTAATGGTGCGCCGGATTCTTGGTTTGTCTCGTTTTAAGCCACCCCCGGGCGGGCCAGGTTCAGCGGGTCCGGGTTCAGTTCATAGGGGCACTCCGACGGGTAGTGGCCGAGTAATTGAAGGCGAATGCAGCGTTGATGATGACTGAGCAATGGGTGATATCTAGCAGGAATCACGGGGTCAGGTTATATAGCTTGCTCGAGCCGTAGTAAACATTTACGCTTGGTACTCAATATCTCATTTTCAAGGACTGAATAATGACAGCACTAGCAAAACAGGAATATACCTATACTATCTCCAAAGGCGATACGCTTTGGGGGTTGGCGAATGAATACACCAGGATTAATAAAGGTGTTTCCCATGCCGAAGCGCAAAAGCGCATCCTTAATTTAAACCCATCATTAACTGCTGCCAATATGAAAGCCGGTCAGGTTATTGTGTTGCCTTTTGCTAAGGCATCGAGCATGGCTGCGAAAACACCTCGTACCGGTTATGAAAAGTGGCAGGATACCGTGAAGCAGGGGATCTCTGATGTAAAGTGGGATGAGCATGACAGCATTATTAGATCAGCTGTCGCAGAGTTTAATACCCGTTTGGGTAAAAAGTCCGTTTATGTTGAAAAACCCATGCCGGCATTAAACTGGTTGTGGATTAAAGCGATTATATGGGTAGAAAGTGGTGGCCCCACTAATGCTTCCTGGGGATCACGCCCAATGCAAATAGGCAATCCTGGAGACCCGGCTCATGGGGTTCTGAAAGCGCAGGCAGAGGGCTCTGGTATTATTATGGATAAAACACTTACGTCCAATATTAATGCTATTAATACACCAAAAATAAATATTCAGGCCGGAACCGCCTATCTGTTGACCCGTCTGTCTAAATCCATGATGAAATCCGTGCTCAGTCAAACGGATAAAAAAGAAAAAAGCTATACTGTTGTAGCGGGGGATTCGTTAGATAAAATATCCAGGAAGTGCAACACAACGGTTGATGTGCTTAAGCAATACAACCCCAAGCATGTGAAGCTTATCAGGCCGGGTGACAAGCTGAAATATTATACGGCTAAAATTGAGCGTGTTATTGTTGGTTGGCACTCTGTTTCTGCAAAGGTGATTGCGAAACAATATAATTCCGAGCTTGTCGATAAAAGCTATACTACAAAATTGACATATGTAATGGATGAGATCTTTCCTAACCTTATACGGAACAGTAAGTAGTGATGATATATCTTGGTCGTTTTTTGTTGTCTAGTCTGGGCGTGGCATGTCTGTTCGGGTTGTTTATGAATGTCTGGGCGAAAGAGCCAGTGCAGTCTGTTGAGAAGGTGGTATTAAACGACAGGGTTACATTATATGAGGCACTGGTTAAGCAAAATGTATTTAATCAGCACCGAAAACTAATCAAGTTCAGTCACCTTTGTACGCTTGTTATCGAGAATGAACGCTATCCGGTTGTTGATATTGTTGAACACGTTAAAGGCGCACAGGTTCCAAGAAGTGCTTTGCAGGTAGTGGTGCTTGACGCATCATTAAAGGTAGTTAATAAGATCAGCTATCATACGGCTGTCCCTCTTTATTGTCACAAGAACCAGCTATTATGGTCTGGTCTTCAGATGATTGACAATTTATATCCTGAAGGCAATGTTTTTACCTTTAGCGATAAAGCTGAAAAAGTAGCTGTTAGTGAAATGAATCCAAATAATCTTCCAAATCAAAATAGACCTCAGTAAATTAAATATTACAGATATTAATTTCGAGGGCGTGGGCCACGCTAGCTAGCGAATATCAAGAAAGTATCGTGTAACCAGAGATGAAATAGGCTGTGTGAGTTCAATTTTCCAGTACTTTTTTACTTCGTTTTGACGCTATTAAGTAGTTTAAAAAAATAGCGTTCAAATCTGATATGTGTTGCGATATCAGCTTTTCTATTTACAGTTAATTGTATTTCGTAAAATCGTTTATTATGGAAAAATCTCACTTGTCTGCTGTCAACGCCTTTTGGGCTGGAGTGAAGCTGATAAATTGCAGGGTTACTATCAATGGTTGTGATCATAGCGACGATGCCGGATTGAGGGTGTTCGTTGATAGCGTTTACTTCTTTCACTGTAACTGGTTTGCAGTTATCACACAGGGTTTCGATGATATATAGCGTGGCGTATTTTTGTTGGTAAGTCAGCTCATGTTTCTTGTTTATCGATGTGTATTCCCTGTATTCCGGTTTGCCCCAGTCTTTGTTAACAGTGAAGGTTATATTGAAGTGAGGAGTTGAGTTGCTGTCTGCTGCCAGAATGTTCAGGCAGGTAAATAATAGACACAAGGCGATGATTAGTTTTGTTTTCATATTTAATTGGTCACTGTTAGGTTGCCATAGCTTGATACACGGTAGGGTGTGTTGTCGCGTATTCTGAGGTTTTCATTGTTTTTGTATGAGATAACCTTGCGTGGTCTTTTGCTACAAACAAGAGACTGTATAGCTTTCCAACGTGTTTGAACTGGTCATTAATTTGTTTGTCATGGTAGAAAAGCGCGAAGTAGGATTTATCATCACTCGGGTTCTCAGTTATTGTCCACTTTCCTTTTGGTAGTGTTTTATGTGAATCACAGCCGCCAGACGAGGCTTCCATTTGTACGGTTTCATCTGCTTTGCCAGGCTCATTATAGCTCTCCTTGCATTGTGGATCTGAGTAGGTACTAAGTTAATGTTATTTGGAATAATATACAATATAGTTAGTTTGGTAGGCAAATCGTGTTGAAATTGAAAGTCGACACGTAAAATGATTAATAACAAAAAAATAATATTTTTTTGGCCGGTTTTTTGTGTAAGTGCTGGTCGATTTATCAAGATTGGTTTTAAGTCATCGGTGGAACCATCAATACTACTCCGGGCTGGCGCAGGCTAAATTTTTTCAAGAGTGAACTGTGAGGTAATGTCTTACACTTTGCGCTGACAACAATACAAGTTATTTCTAATCAAAAGATTATTAAGGATGATAAGCGTTGAGTAGGCCATTAAGGATAGAATTTGCAGGTGCGCTTTGGCATATAGGTTCACGCAGTAGTGTGTTCCTTTAACCTGTAAATTCGTTATAATACGTTGATGATTGTTACTTTTGATGAGAGCACTAGTAGTGAGGCTGTGCACGTTACAGACAGCATGCACCCAAAAACAAAACACATAGCAGTGAGGTTCTTAGATGAACTTAGGACGTAAACTAACTGTTATGCAGCTATTACCTGCGCTGGAATCTGGAGGTGTAGAGCGAGGTACGGTCGAAATATCACGGGCCTTGCGTGAACAGGGGTATGAATCCATCGTGGTGTCAGCGGGTGGTCAACTGGTAACCGAGTTAAATGAAATGGGTGCTGAACATATTTCATGGGAAATTGGAAAAAAGTCACTCATAACATTAAAGTATGTTTATAAGTTACGCAAATATCTATTGAGCCGAAAAGTTGATATTTTACATGCACGTTCACGATTGCCTGCCTGGATTGGATGGTTGGCCTGGAAAAGTTTGCCTAAAGACAAACGTCCACATTTTGTAACAACTGTACATGGCTTGTATTCGGTCAAAAAATATAGTTCCATTATGACCTGGGGTGAGCAAGTCATCGCTGTCTCGGATACGGCCAAAAAATACATTACTGATAACTACCCTGAAGTAGATAATAGCAAGATATCTGTTATCAATCGAGGAGTCGACCCGCTGCAATTTCCATATGATTACAAACCAGGTGAGACCTGGCTGGCTGTCTGGTATGAACAGTATCCACAATTGAGAGATCGTAAGGTCATTACTTTGCCGGGTCGATTGACACGTTTAAAAGGCCATGAAGACTTTATAGCGCTAATGAGCAAGCTGCGTAAAAAAGGTGTTGATGTGTATGGCTTGATAGTAGGCGCTGAGGATCCACATCGCCTTGCCTATCGTGATGAGATCAAGAGTAAAATCAGGAATGCCGATTTGCAAGACAGAATAATCCTAACCGGCCATCGTGGTGATATACGCGAGGTCTATGCGGTTTCTGATATTATTCTATCATTGTCTAGTAAACCTGAATCCTTCGGTAGAACGACACTGGAGGCGCTCAGTATGGGGGTGCCCGTGGTAGGATACGATCATGGTGGCGTTGGTGAGATACTGCGTAACATTTACCCACAGGGTTGCGTGCATACCCATATGGTTCATGATCTTGCTGACAAGGTCATGAGTCTGCTGGATAATGCACCGCCTGTTTCGCAGAATCATCCCTACCAGTTGGAAAATATGCTGACAGAGACATTGGAGTTATACGCGAATTTAGCAAATGATATGCCGTCTTCTGTCAATGTAGTTTGAAATCTAGAATCTTGTAAAAGCATAAGTGCATAACAAGCTTATAAAATACAAAAGAGTAACGTCAAGTGAATAGCTGGTTGAGATGATGAACTATGTTGCAATCTTTTGGTAGGTAATGAAATGAAGATCTGCCAGGTACTCAGTAGTAAAGGTTTTGCTGGTCTTGAAAAGCACGTGTTAGATATGTGTAATAAATTGTCCGGGTATGGCCATGATGTTACCTTGATAGCAGAGCAGGAATATAAAAAATATCTTGATGAAAATGTCACGTTGATTCCACTTGCGCTTGGTGGAAGTCGATATAACCCTGTGACATTATTCAGGCTCGCTACCATAATCAGGCAACAAAAACCGGATATTGTTCATGCGCAAGCTAATAAAGCGACTGCCATGCTCAATATAATCAGAAGGTATGTGCCGGGTAAATTGATTGCTACACTGCATAGTCTGAAGAGCAATACACGGATGTATCAGCATCTGGATCATGTTATTGCTGTCAGTCAGGCTGCTGCGAAGCGAGTCAAACACACCAGGGTTAGTGTTGTCTATAACGGAATTGACCCAGTGGCTTTTGTCGGCAATAAAGAGTCGTTATATCTGTCTGATGCGCTGGGTTCGCAACGCACACGACCTGTGGTAGTAGCAGTCGGTAGGCTGGTAAAGGTGAAAGGTTTTGATGTTTTGATTGATGCATGGAGAGATGTAGATGCAGATTTAGTTATAGCTGGAGAGGGTAAAGAAAGATTAAGTCTGGAAAACAGAATCAATGATTTGAGGTTGAATGCTAACATTCACCTGCCAGGACAATGTGATGATGTCCCATCGCTTATGCGGGCTGCTGATCTGGTAGTGATCTCATCCAGGCGTGAAGGCTTTCCATATGTTCTGATTGAGGCACTTCATGTGAAAAAACCAGTTGTATCAACACGAGTGCCAGGATCGCTGGATCTATTACCCGTGGATGTTTTGGTGTCATGTGAGAACCCGGAGGAGTTACACAAATGTATAAGCAATGTGCTTAAGCAACCCAATTTATTAAATGAAGCATTTCAGCCGTTATGGGAATATGCACGTCAGAATTTGACTGTAGATGCAATGGTAAGAAAAACAGAAAAAATATACCATGATGTGTTATTGGGAAATTAAAACAGCTAAGGTGAGTGTACTATAAATGAGAATATCTAAAGATTATAATCCATACTTGTCAGGCGATAAATATTCAAATGGATTGAAAGTAAAGTTTTTAATGGAATCAGGTGATGAGCTGTATCGCTCTAGATCTGATGTTCTCGCAGAGATTTGTACTGGCAAACGAATAATACATGTTGGCTGTGTTGATCATGATATTGATAGCATTGAGAAAAAAATTAAACGGAATAAATGGCTGCATAAGAATTTATGTGAAGCTGCTGAACGTTGTTTCGGTGTGGATATTCAAGAGGATGGAATTCGTTACCTTCGTGAGGTGCTGGGTTATGAAGATGTGGCTGCAGTTAACATAATAGATGAAGAATTTGAACCATTTGTGCAGGAAGAGTGGGATTATCTCTTGTTGCCAGAAGTGTTGGAGCATATAGATAATCCAGTAGATTTTTTATCGGGAATACGGCGGCGTTTTATTGGTAAGTTGGATAATTTGATCATAACTGTACCCAATGCCTTTTCAAAAGATATTATTAAAGGCGCCCAGAAAGATATGGAATTCATTAACAGTGATCACCGCTATTGGTTTACGCCTTATACATTGGCTAAGGTGGCAGTGCAGGCTGGCTTTTCTGTTCAGCGTTTTATTATGTGTAAGCATGGAATTGTAAAGCGACGTTCTTTTGCTCGAAATGCATGGTTTAGGCGCCATCCGCTCATGCGAGGTGATGTTGTAATGATATTATCATTCTAAATTACCATAATAATAATTTTTATCAGATTAATTTGTGTGTCTAATGCACACTCATGCATGATCAGTTATGCCAGAAATAATAGAACCACCCGCCATATTCGCCTAGCAAAGCACGAATCTGTCTACCGTTTTTCCACCAGCTGTTTGGATCAAAGGGATCGTCTTGTGCGGCAACCATGTTGAGCTTGAGTTTGTTCGGATATAATTTTTCCCAAATATACCCGGCTCGATGAGTATGGAACTTGCTTGTGACGATGGTCAGGTTTTTTATATTGTGCTTAAAGACATAATCACCTACGAGTCTGGCTTCAGAGACGGTATCAAAAGCATCTTCGGCACCAATAGCGATTATATTTTCACGCGGCACACCTAACACTATCAGAATCTGAATAAATTTCTCTGACCAATGACAGGGTGGTTTATAACCCAGTGCTTCAATTTTTCTAAGGGTTGCTGACTTGCGGTTACCATTGATAATGACTTTGTCTGTCAGATTTAATCTATATAAGCGAGCCGCTTCTGTCAGCCTGGCGTAATAATCGACACCTGTTGCGAGCACAACCGTGGCTTCAGAATGTTGTAATGCATCGTTTCTTATCAGGAATTTACCCAGGTAGCTGAGTGCAGGCGTCGTTGCCATGTACAGCAGGATTAGGATGATGCTTATAATGAGTAGTTTTTTACCCTGTGTTTTTTGCATGAAAAATATCTCAATTAAACAATAAGTTGTAAGCGCATTGTTTCAATAATACAGGAGTATGTAAAATCCAGTGTAATAGCCAATAATGTTTGTTTAAACGAATTTTTTTAAAGTCGATAATGACTATGACAACACCTTGATTTATTAAAGATAAAATAATCTTGATCGATATAAGGTTGATGCTAAGCTTAAAATAAAATGATAAGTATTTTAGTACCGGGAAAATAATCATAATTATTACAAGGATTGGGGATGACCGAGAGATTATTTATTAAGCTACTGATAGTGGTTTTAGTGCTATTTTCTGGCTGCTCAAAAGATATCACGCCGCCCTTAAGGCTTGGCACCAATGTCTGGCCAGGATATGAGCCCTTGTATCTGGCACGTGATAAAAACTTCCTTAATCATCAACGTGTACACCTGGTTGAATATTCAAATAGCTCTCAGGTTATCAGTTCATTTCGCAATGGCCTGATTGATGCTGCTGCTCTGACCCTGGATGAAATATTGTTGCTATTAGAAAGTGGCGAGAAAATAACAATTATTCTGGTCATGGATATATCGGATGGTGCTGATGCCATTATTGGCAACCAGAACCTGAAAAATCTGGCCGATATAAAAGGTCGTCGAGTGGGTGTTGAGGGTAATGCACTGGGTGCCTATATGGTGACGCGTGCGCTTGAAACAGTTGGACTTGATCGCAAGGCTATCAAAATTGTGCAGATGGGTGTTGATGAGCATGAGAAGGCGTTTAAAGACAAGCAGGTAGATGCGGTGGTTACTTTTGAGCCTGTGAGTAGCAAGTTAATGGCTGCAGGCGGGAAGTTGTTGTTTGATAGCAGGCAGATCCCGGGTGAGGTCGTAGATGTAATGGTTGTTAGAAACGACTATTTACAGCGTTATCCTGAAACAATTAACCACCTGACTAATGCCTGGAATGAGGCATTGAATTATTTTAAGCAACACCCACGCGATGCGGCCCGAATACTAGGTAAACGTATGAAGCTGGATGTCGATCAAACGCTGATTGCCTATGAAGGGTTGGCATTACCGGGTCAGGCAGCCAATCAACGGATGCTTGCAGGTAAACCAGAGCCGTTATTATTGGGTACTGCAAAAAAACTGGCTGTATTAATGAGTGAGCAGGGATTGCTCAGTAAGGTTGTTGATGTATCCAGTCTGTTTAACAATACCCTTCGGGTAGAAAAATAATGTTGATTGCGAAAAGTCCGGATTATGCGTTTACCAGTTAGTTTAAAAGTTACGCTTGTCATTCTGGTCAGTTTGATTCTTCAAGCTGTGATTCTCGTTTGGTACTCAGCCTATATAAACAAGAGTGAAATGATTCAGGCAACTGAGGACGATGCACGTGTTAATGTAACACGTCTGCAACAAACCCTGTCGTTTCTGGCTCAGAAACAGGAGGTTGAACAATTACAGGAAAATGTCACTGCCTTGTCTACAGATGTGAAGGTAAGATCTGCGTATCTGGTTGATGAAAAAAACCGTATTATTGCATCGACAAAGGTCGCGGCAATTGATAAAACCTTGAGCAACCTATTACCCCCCAGTGACTATGATGAAATCAATAGCAGGTTGTCGGCTATGTTGATTCAGCATAAGGCCTTTTTGTGGCGTTCTGTTGATGATGTCACCTTGTATGCAATCGCACCTGTAACATTAGGCCATAAATCCAGTGAATCCCTGCGTGCTGATCGCATTGGTTATCTGGTTGAGATTATAGATCTAGGCTGGATTTATCAGCAGCTTCAAAGAGACTTGAAAGCCAACATTCCACCCATGTTATTAATGATGATGGTGCTTACGCTTTTGATAATTGCTTATTTCTATTATTCGATCAGTAAACGTTTACATATGATCAAGTCAGAGACGGATAATTTTGTATTGGGTCAACCGTTATCAGTTCAGCCTGTCAAAGGGAATGATGAATTAAGTGAACTGTATCAATCTTTTGTTGCTATGGCCGGGCAAATCAATACGCAACATAATGCTATTCGCGAGAATGAGGATAGGTTGAAAAATACCCAGGAAATTGCGCGGTTGGGTACCTGGGAGCTAGACCTGAAAAACAACCAGCTCTATTGGTCCGAGGAAGTGTACAAGATGTTTGGTTATATGCCTAATGAGTTTGTTGCTACCTACGAGGCATTTTTAGATACTGTTCACCCAGATGATCGTAAGCTGGTTAATGATGCTTATAGAGATTCACTGGAACAAAATAGTGATAGTTGTGAAGTTGATCATCGTATTGTTCATCATGTTACAAAGGAAATCCGTTTTGTTCATGAAAGATGCGAGCACGTCAGGGATGACGCTGGCAATGTAATATTCTCCAGTGGAATGGTATATGATATTACCGAACGTTATCAGGCAGAGCAATCATTACGCGAAAGTGAAGAACGTTTTCGTCAACTTGCCGAAACAATCGAGGAAGTTTTCTGGCTGGGTTCCCCTGATTGGTCTCAGGTTTATTATGTCAGTCCGGCTTATGAGAAAGTCTGGGGCGTACCTGTGGAAAACTTGCTTGAAGATTCTATGTCCTGGACATCGCAATTGCATCCAGATGATCGTGATGCCGTATTTAAAGTTATTAAAGAAAAATCTTTAGGGCTGGATGTTTCATTTGATTTCCCGGTATACCGTATCATTCGCCCTGATGGTTCAATTCGGTGGGTGCATGCGCGGGCTTATCCTGTTTATGATGAAGATCATAATATTGTTCGCATTGCGGGTGTCGCTGAAGATGTGACGGTAAAAAAGCAGCAGGAAGAAAGTTTACGTCAGAGTCAGAAAATGGAGGCTCTGGGTAAGTTAACTGGTGGTATTGCACATGATTTTAATAACATGATGGCAGTGGTGCTGGGATATGCCGAAATCTTGCAAGGCAGATTTGATCCATCTGCTGAGGAGGGTGAATATGTCAGAGAAATCTATCGGGCGGGGGACAGAGCAAGAAAACTGACGTCAAAATTGCTGGCGTTCTCTCGTAAAAAAACAAGTGATGCTGAGTTATGTAATATCAACGAGCTATTGCATGAGCAGCAGCATATGATCGAAAAAACCATGACAGTTCAGGTTCATTTGATTTATGAGCTTGAAAGTAAAGTCTGGCCAGTAAGGCTTGATGTGGCGGCATTTGAAGACTCAATACTTAATATTTGTATCAATGCCATGCATGCTATGTCGGAAAGTGGCAGTAGCATGCCAGAGGGCGGTAAATTAATTATTGGTACACGTAATGTAGCTTTAACCCAAAATGATGCAGTCAGCCTTGAGTTATCTAAAGGTGATTATGTTGCTATATCTTTGCGTGATACAGGTCGTGGTATGGAAGAGGATACCATCAGTAAACTTTTTGATCCTTTTTTTACTACCAAAGGTGAATTGGGGACGGGTCTCGGCATGACTCAGGTTTATGGATTTGTTAAGCAGGTCGATGGTGCGGTGAGTGTGGAGTCAACGTTGGGCGCAGGAACCAGTATTACCTTGTATATCCCCCGCGCTTTGACTGATGTCCCAGTTAAAGCTGGTGAGGTCAAAAAGGATGCGACGGGTAATCTAACAGGTGATGAGACGATTCTTGTTGTTGACGATGAACCGGCTCTCGTGCAGTTAGCAAGAACGGTACTCGTCGCCAAAGGATATAATGTGTTAATGGCTAGTGGTGGTGCAGCTGCGTTACAGGTTTTGAAGTCCAATTCAGTTGATTTGTTACTATCGGATATAATTATGCCAGGGATGAATGGTTATCAGCTGGCAGCGCATGTCAAACAAAATTATCCTCATGTTAAAATACAGTTAATGAGTGGTTATAGTGATGTCGGTGATGACAGTGAAATAGATGATGAGTTAAAAAAACAACAATTGCGTAAGCCTGTTGATGCAACAGTTATGCTTCAACGTATCAGGTCACTTATGAATAAATCAAACCGGGTTAATCATCTTCCGAATCGCATTATGGTAATGGATGATGATAAGGATATGCGTGACTTGTTCGGCATTAGATTGGGGTGTCTGGGATATGATGTTGTGCTTGCATCAGATGACCAACAAGCGATCGCTCTTTTTCAGCAGGCGGAGGATGATAATAAACCGATTAATGCTGCTTTTCTGGATATGAATATTCCCGGCGGAATGGATGGAGTAGAGGTTGCAAAAAGGTTGCTGCAAATCAATCAGCGAGTTAAGTTGATTGTATGTAGTGGTGATCCTGGTTGTAAGGAGATGCAGGATTTTAAGAGTTATGGATTCCATGCAGCAGTTGAAAAGATCTTTGAACCAGGGCTGATGCAGGAAACGCTGGATAGGTTGTTGAATACATAAGTGAATTTGGTAGTTATTTATTGTATTTTTGTTGTGCTCCTCATCACCAAATCCCGGTTTAGCGACTTTTAATATCACTTTATTATCCTTTCCCCCTTGACTCTCGGGATTTTGCCCCTATTATTAGCACTCAATACATAAGAGTGCTAAGTAATATTTAGTGCTTTTTGATTTTTTTCAATTAAAACAGCTTGTTAATCTTCGAAGTGAGGAGAACTTTTCGATGAATATTCGTCCTTTACACGACCGTGTGGTCGTTAAACGTATGGAAGAAGAACGTACTTCTGCCGGTGGTATCGTAATTCCTGATTCAGCCACAGAAAAACCTGATAAAGGTGAAATCATGGCTGCTGGCAACGGCAAAATACTGGAAAGCGGTGAAGTTCGTGCGCTCGACGTGAAGGTCGGTGATCAGGTCCTGTTCGGTAAATATGCCGGCACCACAATTAAAGTTGATGGCGAAGAATTACTCGTCATGCGTGAAGATGACATAGTTGCTGTCATCGAAGGCTAATTTCAGAATTCTGAGAAGAGGAAATAAACATGAGTTCAAAAGAAGTAAAATTCAGTGATGACGCGCGTTCACGTATGGTGAATGGCGTTAATATTCTGGCCAATGCGGTAAAAGTAACCTTGGGTCCTAAGGGTCGTAATGTTGTACTGGAAAAAAGTTTTGGTGCCCCGACAGTAACTAAAGATGGTGTGTCAGTTGCAAAAGAGATCGAACTGGAAGACCGGTTTGAGAATATGGGTGCGCAGATGGTTAAGGAAGTAGCTTCCCATACTTCTGATATAGCCGGTGACGGTACTACAACTGCAACGGTTCTGGCGCAGGCAATCATGCGTGAAGGCATGAAATCAGTTGCTGCGGGTATGAATCCGATGGATCTGAAACGTGGTATCGATAAGGCAGTTACTGTTGCCATTGAAGCGTTGAAAGATTTATCCAAACCTTGTGCCGATAACAAGGCAATCGCCCAGGTTGGTACAATCTCAGCTAACTCTGATACCAACATTGGTGGCATTATCGCTGATGCTATGGAAAAGGTTGGTAAAGAAGGTGTTATCACGGTTGAAGAAGGTTCCGGTCTGGAAAATGAACTGGACGTAGTTGAAGGTATGCAGTTTGACCGTGGTTACCTGTCTCCTTACTTCGTAAATAATCAGCAGAACATGAGCGCTGAACTTGAAGAGCCATTTGTTTTGTTACATGACAAAAAAATCTCCAATGTTCGTGAATTGTTACCAGTACTGGAAGGCGTTGCCAAGGCAAGTCGTCCATTATTGATTATTGCTGAAGACATTGAAGGTGAAGCATTGGCGACACTGGTTGTTAACAGCATCCGCGGTATTGTTAAGGTTTGTGCGGTTAAGGCACCTGGTTTCGGTGATCGCCGTAAGGCCATGTTGCAAGATATCGCTATCCTTACAGGTGCAACAGTTATCTCAGAAGAGGTTGGTCTGGCACTTGAGAAGGCGACGATAGAAGATCTGGGTACAGCAAAACGTATCGTTGTATCGAAAGAAGAAACCATTGTTATTGACGGTGCGGGTATCCCTGAAGAAATTCAAGGTCGTGTTGAACAGGTTCGCGCACAGATTGCTGAAACTTCATCTGATTACGATAAAGAAAAACTGCAGGAGCGGGTTGCTAAATTGGCCGGCGGTGTTGCAGTAATCAAGGTAGGCGCTGCTACAGAAGTTGAAATGAAAGAGAAGAAGGCACGTGTTGAAGACGCATTACATGCAACGCGCGCAGCTGTTGAAGAAGGTGTGGTACCCGGTGGCGGTGTTGCCCTGATTCGTGTTCTTTCTTCATTGAAAGACCTGAAGGGTGATAACCACGATCAAGACGTTGGTATCACGATTGCTGCACGTTCAATGGAAGAGCCACTGCGTCAGATCGTTGACAATGCGGGTGATGAAGCCTCTGTTATTCTTAACAAGGTTGAAGAAGGTAAGGGTAACTTCGGTTATAACGCAGGTACCGGTGAGTACGGCGATATGATCAAAATGGGTATCCTGGATCCAACCAAGGTAACGCGTACAGCTCTGCAAAACGCAGCTTCAGTTTCTGGTCTGTTGATCACAACTGAGTGCATGATTGCTGAAAAGCCTGATGATGGTGCTGCTGCTGGTGCAATGCCTGATATGGGTGGCATGGGCGGTATGGGTGGTATGGGCGGCATGATGTAATGACCTGAGCCTTCGGTAAGAAGGCTAGGGTACGCATAATGATGCCGCAGGCATCTTTGCGTTGCTCGAACACCAAAAGCCTCCACTTTATAGTGGAGGCTTTTTTATGTCTGTAATGTTCTGTTTATTCAAGTGACAAGCTCATGCCACCCGAGGCTGGAGGTTCGGAACTCTCATCCTCCTCCTGATTCAGCGTGAGACTACTTGTTTCACCCATCTCGGCTGCACGACCCTCAGACAGACTGATTTTGAGACGCAGGTTGTTGGCTGAGTCGGCATTGCGTATAGCTTCTTCTTCGGTGATGCGACCTTCCTTATAAAGATCAAACAAGGCCTGGTCAAAGGTTTGCATGCCCAGGTTTCTGGATTTTTCCATGATTTCCTTGAGTTCCAGGATATCGCCGCGTTTGATCATGTCGCAGACCAGTGGTGTGCCGAGTAATACTTCGATAGCGGCACAACGTTTTCCATCAACAGTCGGGATTAAACGTTGCGATATAAAACCACGTAAGTTAAGTGACAGGTCGAGTAATAACTGATTGCGCCGTTCTTCAGGGAAGAAGTTAATAATACGGTCCATTGCCTGATTGGAGTTATTGGCATGCAGGGTTGAGATAGCGAGGTGTCCGGTTTCTGCAAAGGCCATGGCATGCTCCATGGTTTCACGGTCGCGGATCTCACCAATAAGAATAACATCGGGCGCCTGCCGCAAGGTGTTTTTCAAGGCGTCTTCATAGCTATCGGTATCCATACCGACTTCTCGTTGGTTAACGATGCTCTTCTTGTGTGAATGCACAAACTCAATCGGGTCCTCAATCGTAATGATATGGCCGGTTGAATTGGTATTGCGGTAATCTATCAGTGATGCGAGTGAAGTGGATTTACCCGAACCTGTAGCACCAACAAATAATACCAGTCCACGTTTGGACATAATGATCTTGGATAATATGGGTGGCAGTCCCAGGTCGTCCATTTGCGGGATGTCGGTTTTAATATTACGAACAACCATGGCAACCTGATTACGTTGTTTGAATATATTGACACGGAATCGGCCAATACCAGGCTCGGACAATGCCAGATTCATTTCCGGTTTACGTTCAAAGGCAGCGATCTGCTCGTCATCCATGATGTCGTATGCAATTTCTTTTACCTTACCAGCGGCTAAGGATGCCTTTTCAATTGGCCTGAGTACACCCTCAAACTTGGCACTGGGTGGCGCACCCGTCGTGAGATAGATATCTGATGCATCTTTCATTACCATGATTT
>Ga0316206_1000129_pt1 | contig 150965 bp, 117 predicted proteins | sample 6monthpyrite_MG_FD_204942 | JGI IMG/M metagenome (GOLD analysis project Ga0316206, IMG submission 204942) | Microbial mat bacterial communities from mineral coupon in-situ incubated in ocean water Damariscotta River, Maine, United States -... | ecosystem: Environmental > Aquatic > Marine >... | reverse complement strand
TCGACGTGTTTTTCGCTTCTTGAGATTGTATTCGGCTTCAGAAAAAGAGATTTGATCCATGGAAAGATACCTTTATTGATTTTTTCTCATTATGTCATAATACTGGACTTAATCAGAGTTACCCTAGCATCCCCAAAACACCGTTCATGGGTGTGCGAATTTCATGACTCATACTGGCTAAAAATTCACTTTTTGCCCTAACCGCATCCTCAGCTTTATCTTTTGCGGTTATTAATGCATTCTCCGATTTTTTTCTGTCAGTAATATCTTCGACAATTGACCAGATCATTTTTTTATTAGTTAAAGGGTCTTGCACTAACATACCATTTAATAAGACAGGATAACGATCACCATTTTTCTTAATATATTCTTTTTCATATGGGCCATAACGTCCTGACTTATTTAAATTTTCAAGTTGCTTTTTCTCATTATGCTCGTACTCCTTAGGGGTAATATCCCAATAATTCAGGTTTACAAATTCCTCCTTGCTATAACCGGTAGGCTTTAGTAAAGATTGATTAATTTCTAAAAAAGAACCCGTTTCAAAATCGTTAAGCGCAATACCGAGTGGTGACATCTCAAATAAACCACGCATCATCGCTTCACTGCGTTTTACTTCAAGCGCTGCTTGATTTCGTTCCGTGATATCACGAATAATACCAACAAATTTTCGCACACCAGCATTATCGTTGTTATTATCTATTTCACTTACAGTAAACTCCATCGGAAAGGTGCTACCATCTTTACGTCGCCCCGTTACTTCACATCCAGTGTCAATTATTTCTTTCTTATCCGATATCATCTGATTTATCAGGTAATCATTATGCTCACTGTTGTAAGGTTCAGATATCATGATTTTTACATTTCGACCAATCACTTCCTCATCGCTATAGCCAAATATTTTTCGTACGGCTGGATTAACTGATTGAATAAATCCACGTTCATCGATGGTGATAATTCCATCTACAATATTGTCAATAACAGCAGAGAGTCGCCTTGTCTGAACTGCCACTTCCTGCTCTAGTTTTAACGTAGAATTTTGTTGATTTTCTGCAAAGGCATTAATAGCCGTATACAGAGTGAGAAACTCATTCTTAACCAATGTTTCATCAACCCGCACTGTCAAATCCCCCCCCTGTAACTTACTTGCTGCAGAAGCCAGATCCACCACCGGCTGGAGAATTTTTCTTGATATAAACCAACTTATGATAAGCAACGAGACAAACCCAATCAGCAGGCTGATGAGTAATGAGTTATTTAGCGCCGAATTAACTTCAGCAAATAAAACCTGCTCTGGAATATTAAGTGTTAATAGCCAATAACGATTTGGGTTATCTGGTGTAAAGTAAATTTTTTGAAAGCCATCCAGTTCATTAGCATGTTCTTTATGACGTCTAAAAAATTGATCGTGATTTTCGGCATACCTGGACAATGATGGTTCAAAATTATTAAAATTGTAGTTAAGCCCTTTTTCCCATCCGAATGTCATATGCGGATCATCATGCTTTAGGTAGTAACCTTTCTCATTAACAACACTGCGTTGTGTCCCATTTTTTTCAGAATGCACCGACTTAAAAAAATTATCAGTAGAAATATTGATTACCACCAGTCCATTGACCTTGCCTTTATCGTAGGCAGGGGATGCTAACCTTAAAACAGGCAAATATGGTTTTTGAATGACACCATGTTCACGATTCAGTGTTACATCCGAATAGTAAACTTCACCAGGTTTCAGCAGAAGTGTTTCACTGACATATTTTCGTTTAAATTTATTCTGCAACTCTCCACTAGTAATAACCTGTTTAGTACCATCCGGAGTGCTTAGAATATTAATTAGTTCGTCACCATTTGCATCGATAAATCTAATTTGATGGTAGTCGGGATGATGTTTTAAAAAGGATACTAATATAACAGTCAGACGTTGATACCACTGTTTTAACGTATTACCGTTTTGCGGATCAATATCGTTGTTTTCACGGGTACGCATAATAGCTTTAATTGGAGGTACATCAATTAAGGTAAGCAGATTTTTGCGGTGATATTCTAGATTTCCTTCAATCTCACGCTTAAGTAAAGAAAGCTTACCCTGCTCCACTTCAATGACTTTGTTTTCTGCAATAACACGTGATTGCCAATAGTTACCTAAATTAGTAAGTATCAGTACAAAAGATATCAGCCCGGCCAATAAAAGCGTCGTTTTTCCCTTGAGTCCAAGCTTGTAACGGTTATTCACTCATTCATCTCACTAGATAATTATTAATAATGGTTATTTAAGAGCTGACATTGAAGCTAACTTTCTATTTATGCTGCTTATGCTGCATAAAATATAGTTTATTCTCGGTCACCTGCTAAAACACGTGATATCAGGCACCTTTCACTAGATGAATACAGTTATCTATTAGGACGATAAAGATTAATACAATATGGATAACGCACCGTATAATCCAACTTTATCCTGCATAATTAACTTTATATTTATTTTTTTCATATTTGATGTCATTAAACCTTTCTGGTTAAACGCATCGATAAACAATCTGCTATTTATTTGTTGTTTTATTTTTGGTGCTATACCACCAGCGATAAATACTTCATCAACGGGATAATAATTTAAAGCCGAATTTCCGGCAGCAGAACCATATATTTGGATAAACAATTCTAACGTTTTATCACATAGTTCATCTTTATGTGTAAGCGCTGCATCTGTAATTATTTTAGCCGGATTACCTGAATTCATAGATTCTCTTACTACACTTGATTCTGGAATTTTTTTTACATCGCGTAAAAATGTATAAATTGTTTCAAAACCTCTACCTGAAAGTATACTTTCCAGACTAACGTATGAATATGTCTTTTGCAGCCACATAAGCAGCTCTGTCTGCAAATGAGTAGCGGGGGAAAAATTTGTATGGCCTGCTTCACTTGAAATAATTTGATAATGATCATTTGCCCATAATCGACACGATACACCTAAGCCTGTTCCTGCACCAATTAATACTGACGTTGGATGACTGTTTGCATCAGTAGGTGTGCCTGCACATTGTATGTCTATAACATCCTTAGCCTCAAGTACAGATACACCGTACGAGACTGCAACAAAGTCATTAATTAATGTCACAGCGCTCGTGTTTAAGATATTACATATTTTTTTTGCTTTAATCACCCAGGGAAGGTTCGTCACACTGGATTGATTATCTTTGACTGGCCCCGCCACACCAAAGCAGGCAGCATCGATTGGCAGTGAGCAAGCACTGTCTTGCAGAAATCTTTCTAAAACATCATAGAACTCAGCATATTCTAAACTTGCATAATCATTTTCAAATATTACTTTCGATACTTCTCCAGCATATTCAGTCAATAACAATCGTGTATTTGTGCCACCTACATCACCTGCCAGAAGAATTTTCGTTTTCACTTGTATTTTTCTCAACTTTACCTGTTTTCACTATAGTACTAGCTGCTATCAAACTGAGAAAGTATTTATATTGATAAACGAAGATTTCATCTATATCAGCCATTCAGCGCTTCTTACCCCATTTTAATGGCATAATTAACCTCAAGGCTGTTAAGAGCCACAACATTACATTAAAATAGCTTAACTCAGGCCTGGCCCTTGTCATGCTTAGGATTATTTAACAACGCGAACTAATGAAATCATCATGAATATACTTAACGTAACGACTCACGCCTTTACAGACCAAATGCCCGGAACCTCTGGTTTGCGTAAAAAGGTAACTACATTCAAACAGCCTCATTATTTAGAGAATTTTGTTCAGTCTATATTTAATATTGCCACTGAGTGCAGTAACGGGCTATTGATACTGGGTGGTGATGGTCGTTATTACAATAAGCAGGCCATTCAAAGCATTTTAAAAATAGCTGCTGCTAATAACGTTAAGCATGTAATGGTCGGAGAGAAAGGATTATTATCGACCCCTGCTGTATCTTGCCTAATTAGAAAACACAAAGCTGCCGGTGGCATCATTCTTTCAGCAAGCCACAACCCTGGCGGCCCGGATGGTGATTTCGGCATTAAATTTAATATTGCGAACGGCGGACCGGCACCTACCTCATTTACTGATGCTGTATATGATATTAGTAAAACCATCAGCGAATATAAAATTGCAGAACACGACGATATCGATTTAGAACAACAACACACCTGTTATATGGGTGAGATGAAAATTGAAATCATTGATTCTGTTGCAGACTATGCAGAATTAATGGCTTCATTGTTTGATTTCAACAAAATGAAGTCATTATTCATCACTGGCCTTTTAGCAATGAAATTCGATGCCATGCACGCCATCACCGGGCCATATGCAAAAGTGATATTTGAACAGCACTTATCGGCAAATGTAGGTGCTGTGATTAATGGCGAACCACTGGAAGACTTTGGTGGTGGCCACCCTGACCCCAATTTGGCACACACCAAAGAGTTAATATCTTTATTAAATGCCGGCCCGGGCTCCCCTGGCTTCGGTGCAGCATCTGATGGCGATGGTGATCGCAATATGATTTTAGGTAAAAACTTTTTTGTTAATCCCAGTGATAGTCTGGCCATTATGACCGCTAACGCACATTTAATTCCTGGGTATAAGCGAGGTGTATGCGGTGTTGCTCGCTCATTACCTACCAGCCGCGCGGTAGATAAAGTAGCAGAAGCCTTAGGCATAGAATGCTATGAGACACCGACAGGCTGGAAATTTTTTGGCAATCTGCTGGACGATAAGCGCATAACACTCTGTGGTGAAGAAAGCTTTGGATCGGGATCTGACCATATACGGGAAAAGGATGGCATTTGGGCCGTACTATTCTGGCTAAATTTAATTGCCATTAAACAGCAATCGGTCGAACAAATTACACGTGAACACTGGAAGCGCTATGGTCGACATTATTATACGCGCCATGATTACGAAGCGATTGATAGTAAAAAAGCCAATCAGCTTGTGGAAAATTTAAGAACTAATGCAAGTTCATTAAGTGGTAAGGCATTTGGTTCCTATGTCGTGGAGTTATGTGATGATTTTAGTTACAACGACCCTGTTGATAAAAGCATTACAACAAATCAAGGTATTCGCATTTTATTTAGTGATGAATCGCGTATCGTATTCAGGCTTTCCGGAACCGGAACTGAAGGCGCTACCCTACGCGTGTATATAGAGCGTTATGTAACTGATCCTGAACTTCACAATTTAGATACTCAGGAGGCTTTATCAGAGTTAATTGAAATTGCAAATGAAGTTGCAGAAATAAAGCAACGCAGCGGTAGAAACGAACCCGATGTAATAACTTAATTGTTGTAGCTAATAATGGCTTCTAAAATAGAGCCAGTAAGAATTAATCTTACTGGCTCTATTGCATATTTTTAACCTTTACAATTTCCAAATATCATCGTTATATTCCTGCATTGTTCTATCCGTTGAGAAAAACCCACTCGACGCGGTATTCATAATACTCATACGTAACCACTTTTCAGGGTTTCTATAAGCTTCCGAAACTAATTCCTGTGCATTAATATAACTTCTGAAGTCGGCCAGTGTTAACCATGGATCATAAGGATTCATCAGTGAGGCTATAATTTCATCAAATATTCCAGTTTCAAATGAATTAAAGTGTCCGCACTTCAATAGGTGCATCACCTGTTGCAAATCTTCATCTGAATTTACAATAGATTCAGGTTGATAGTTTTTCTTCCTCTCCACTACCTCATCTGCTTTTAAACCAAACAGATAAAAATTTTCTTCACCGACCGCATCGAGTATTTCGATATTTGCACCATCATAGGTACCAATTGTAATTGCACCATTCATCATGAACTTCATATTACCTGTACCAGACGCCTCTTTTCCTGCAGTGGATATTTGCTCAGACAAATCAGTTCCCGGACAGATGATTTCCATTTTAGAAACACCGTAGTTAGGTATAAATGCCAGTTTTAGCTTATCACCCACTTGTGGATCATTATTAATTACATCTGCAATATTATTAATTAGCTTAATCATTGACTTTGCAAGGCGATATCCCGGTGCAGCTTTACCACCTATTAACACACATCGATTAGTCCAGTTAGCCGTATCACCGCGTTTTATCCGGCTGTATAAATGAATAACATGCAAAATATTTAATAGTTGACGCTTATACTCGTGTATTCTTTTTACCTGTACGTCGAAAATTGAATGTATATTAAAATCCACACCGCATTCAGATTTAATCAGGTCTGCCAGACGTTGTTTATTTTTAGACTTTACCTCGGCCCATTGTTTAGAAAAACCGGCATCATCTGCATATTGCTTTAACCTGGAAATATTTTCTAACTTATTAACCCAATCACTGCCAATTTTATCTGTAATAAGCTGACTCATTAATGGATTAGAATGCGCCACCCATCGACGTGGTGTTACACCATTCGTTTTATTGTTAAATTTTTCTGGCCATAATTCATAAAAATCTTTAAACAAACCATCAGTGAGTAGCTGTGAGTGCAGTGCCGCCACGCCATTAACTGAAAAACTGCCCACTATAGCCAGATAGGCCATGCGTACATTTCTTTCATCACCCTCTTCAATGATGGACATTCTGATTTGTCTTGCAGTATCACCTGGCCACTTACATGAGACCTCTTTTAGGAAACGCGCATTTATTTCATAAATGATTTGTAAGAGTCGTGGCAGTAAATTTTCAAATAAGGAAACTGACCAACGCTCTAATGCCTCTGGTAGTAACGTATGATTGGTGTAAGCCATTGTTTTAGAAGTGATGTTCCATGCATCATCCCATGATAATTTTCTCTCATCCATTAGCAAGCGCATTAGCTCTGCTACAGCAATGGTTGGATGCGTGTCATTCATTTGAAAAACATTCTGTGCTGCAAAATGTGTCAGATCCCCGCCTTCATTAATAGACCACATGCGCAGCACGTCCTGCAAGCTTGCAGAGGCCAAAAAATACTGTTGTTTTAAACGTAGCTCTTTACCATTTTCACTGGTGTCATTTGGGTATAAAACCATTGATATATGTTCTGCATCATTCTTGCTTTCAACCGCATCTGCATAACTGCCTTCATTAAAATCACTTAGGTTAAATACATTGGTTGCAGTAGCACTCCATAAACGCAAAGTATTAACCGTGTCATTTTGATAACCCGATATAGGAACATCATAAGGTATTGCTAAAACGTCGGAGGTATCTGCCCATACATAATGAGAACTACCATCCTCATACTTCACAAGAGAAACCTGACCACCAAATTTAATCGTTTGTGTATATTCTGGGCGCTCTAGCTCCCATGGGTTACCATCTCTCAACCAGTGATCTGGCTCCTCAATTTGATAACCATTTTTAATTTCCTGGCGAAACATGCCATATTCATAACGGATACCATAACCTATAACGGGTAATCTTAATGTCGCGCAACTGTCCATAAAGCAAGCAGCAAGCCTTCCCAAACCACCATTACCTAAACCCGCATCGTGTTCTTCTGTAATGATTTCTTCAAGAGACAAAGCATACTTATTGAGCGCATCTTTTGTTTTCTCATTAATATCTAAATTCAGGATATGATTACCCAATGAGCGTCCTATCAAAAATTCAAGCGACATATAATATGCCTTACGCACGCCTTTTGTTTCATATATCTTCCAGGTATTACGCCAGTCCGTCATGATGTGATCGCGAATAGTTAGCGATAATGCTTCATATAAATAATGCGGCACACAACCAACAAAACGCCCCAGATGACGTGTTAAATAGCGCTCGAAATCAATGGCTAAGGATTCGCTATCCGTAGGCAGTTTTTCTAATTCAGGTAATCCTGTAGTGCATAAAACTTTATTCTTAGACATATCATTACCTCTGATACAGTTCCATAAATTGTGAAATTTTTTGATTAATATCCGGCTTAAGTTGCTGCCATTCAAAGCGCCACAACCAGTTATTGCCAACCGTTCCTGGTGTATTCATACGCGCGCTACTATCTAACATTAAAACATCTTGCATAGGTATCACGCATAAGAATGAAACCGATGCCATGGCCAGGCGTATAATCTTTAACGTTACCATCTCCGCATCGGCATCGGCTAAATCCGTATAAGCCTCGAAAAATTCTGCATTGTAATTTTCTTTATTTTTCGCCCAACCTAAGCTCGTGTTGTTATCATGCGTACCTGTATACACTACATCATTTAATTCATGTGAATGCGGTAAATGTGGATTTTCATTATTACCATCAAATGCAAATTGCAGCACCTTCATACCCGGTAAGTTAAATGTGTTTTTAAGCTTAATCACATCATCTGTAATAACACCCAGATCTTCCGCAACTAATGGCAAATGATCGAATGTTGAAAATAATTCGTCAAGTAATTGCTTCCCTGGCACCTTAATCCACTCACCATTGATTGCGGTGTCATCCGCTTGTGGAATATGCCAGCAGGCCTGAAAACCTCGAAAATGATCAACTCGGATCATATCAAATAGTTCTAGCTGTGTTTTAAAGCGTTGTTTCCACCAGTCGAAATTATTACTCTGCATATACTCCCAGTCATATAATGGATTACCCCAGCGTTGACCAGTATCAGAAAATGCATCTGGCGGGACGCCCGAAATATACTGCATCTCACCATCAATATTCATTAAGAAGTTTTCTTTTTTCGACCACACATCGGCACTGTCTCGGGCAACAAAGATAGGCATATCACCGAATAGTTCAACGTTGTGCTGCTTCGCATAATCTCGAACTTCATGCCATTGTGTAAAAAATACAAATTGTTCAAATATTGTTTGTTTAATCGATGGTTGCAATGTATCTCGCAACTTATTTAACACGGGAAGATCATAATGCAGTTCATCAAGCGGCCATTCATACCAGGGCTTATTTTTATTTTTAGCCTTAAGCGCTATAAATAATGCATAGTCAGCTAACCAGTAATCATGCTTTGCTACAAATATCTTAAGTTTATTTTTCCAATGTTCATCTTTGAGTGCATAAAATGACTTTGCCGCCTGCTGTAAACACTGTTCTCTATAGCTGGCATCTAATTCATCAGTCATCACTTTTGTAATGTCTAACCAGCCTTTATCTATCAACCAGTCAAGACTAATCAGTGCAGGACTACCCGCATGTGATGACAGACATTGATACGGTGATTTATCTTCATGTGTTGGACCTAGAGGAAGCATTTGCCAAACTTTGTAATTATTCTGGCTTAAAAACTCAATAAAACGGTAGGCCTGATGCCCTATATCTCCATTGTCTTTACGCCCAGGCAATGAACTTGGATGCAATAAAACACCTGCTCTTCTGGCCTTATCAACTCCCTTAGTTAGGCTATCTTTCATTATGTATTGTGATGCCCCGGCAACATTGCACCACCCGCCACGGGATCACCCGTACCAAAAGAGAAGGCATGGTTTAAATATTCTGGTGGCTCAATTTTTAATAGCTGATACAAATTACTTAAATGCAAACGGTACTGTTCATCAAATGCTGCCACAGAATCTGCCGCATTAGATTCTCCAAACCACCAGAACCAGTCTGAACTTTCACAGGTTGCTAATTGCATGTTCGCGGTTTTAACTTCTGCCTCAGATAGGGCGTTATTCTGGATGACTTTATCGTAGGCATGTTTTGCTTCAACCAGCATATCCCATGCACGGTTTTTATCTTTTTCACCGATCCAGGTAGAAAAAGATCCATACACCCAGCTACCCGCAACAATATCTGTTAACACCTTTTTTTCTGTATGTGATTCAAGGTAATCACTATACGTCGTTAATTTTAATTTTTTATGCTGACTTAACTTATCGTATAAGGCATTTAAAAAATGAAATCCATTTTGTGGGTAATACTCCCAGGCATTCTCACCATCAAGAATAATTGAAACAATGGCATCGGGATTGTCGGCACATTTTTCCGCGATGCTTTCTAAATTCACAACCAGATTTGCAACCGCATCATCCGCATGCCATGTGGAATATTTAAAACCAATTAAATCTGACAAGCCATCATCTCTAAAAAAACAGCTGTTGGTTGTTGATTGAAGTTGGTATGCACTATAAATACAATCAGCCGCCTTAATTGATGACTTTTTCAGCGAGTTCCTTAAAACGGATTCGCCGCTGGCAATCCAGTTGATATTTAGCTCTGAACATAGCTGAATAGTTTCTTTACTTATTCCACCTTCAGATGGCCAGCATCCCTTTGGCTCAAAACCAAAAAACTTCTTAAAAACCTCAATGCCCTTTTGCATATGCCAACGACTTCTGGATAATCCATCAGGGTATTCTTCCGAAAAGGGCAAATCGGCATCTGGCATCACCTGTTGTGCTGATTTAATGTCTATTAGCAGTGGCACAATGGGGTGCGCATATGGCGTCATCGATAGCTCTATGCGACCGGCTTCTGCTAATTTTTTATATCGACCAATAACACCACCAATCAAGCCACTGTATATTTCAATCAGTAGGTGACGATCATGAATAGTAAAGTTTCTCTTTTTTTTAATGAGATCCTTCAATCGTTGATCATTTTCAATAACCGTTTCTGCGGTCCATGCCAGGTGATACCAGACGAGTAAATCTACGAAAAACTGTTCTGAGTGATAACATAAGGTATTTTTTCTAACCAAAGCAGATTCAGCCATCTTGCTTAGGATTTTAAATACCGGATAGCGATTAACCAGGCGTTCTTTGTTGGCGCGCAGACAGGACTTGAGTAGAAACAGTCGATGCTCATCGTCTAATAACATCACAGGATCGGCTAATGCGGCTAGCAAAGGGTCACGCAATGCTTTGCTATGGTTCAGGTAATCATCCAGTTGATGTGCATAATCATCAATCTGTTCCAGTAATACCGGGGCAAAATTCACCACCGCTTTAGCAGCCGAATTATTTTCGATATGTGCAACCATATCGACATAATCTTTTATGGTGTGTAAATATGTCCATGGCAAATGATATTCACCATTGCGCAGATCACGATACTCTGGTTGGTGCATATGCCAATACAGTACAACATTTAATTTTTGCGATTCGTTATCTAACATGATGAACTACTTGACCTAACATCTCTGGTGTAACAAGCACTACCCCATTTGGGGATATAAAAAATCTCTTCTCATCATCTTCTCTGTTTTCACCTATTATCGTGCCGTCTGCAATTTTGCATCCTTTCTCAATAACTGCGTGACTTATGCGACAATTTTTTCCAATGCTGACATCGGGCAAAATAACTGAAGAGTCGATATAACTGCATTCATTAACCGTTACACTTGAAAATAATAAGGAGTGATGGACATGAGCACCCGAAATAATACAGCCACCCGACACCATGGAATCAACAGCCATGCCTCGCCTGTCATCTTCATCAAAGATGAATTTTGCAGGTGGTAGCTGTTCCACGCTGGTCCATATTGGCCACTCATCATCATATAAATTAAGTTCAGGCGTTATCCCAATCAATTCTAAATTTGATTCCCAAAATGCATCTATGGTACCTACATCTCGCCAATATGCCTGAACACCACTCTCCGCATCTGTGAACGGATATGCGTAGACACGGTACTTATTAATCGCGTAAGGAATAATATCTTTACCGAAATCATGGCTTGAGTTTGGTGTATCCGCATCTCTAATTAACAATTCAAATAATAACTCGGTATTAAATATATAAATTCCCATGGAACATAAGGATTCATCTTCACTACCCGGCATAGCTTCAGGATTAGCTGGTTTTTCAATAAAGCTATGAATACGATAATCATCATTTACACCCATGACACCAAATGCGGATGCCTTTTCTTTGTGCATACTGATGCAACCGACCGTCACATCCGCTTCATTCTCCACATGTGCCGCAAGCATTGTGCCATAATCCATTTTATAGATATGATCACCCGCTAAAATCAATACATGGTCTGGAGAGTGACTGCGAATAATATCCAGATTTTGATAAATTGAATCGGCTGTCCCGGCATACCATGACGCCTCTATTCGCTGTTGCGCGGGTAACAATTCTACAAATTCACCAAACTCGCCACGCAGGTGGCCCCAGCCTTTTTGAATATGCAAAATAAGTGAGTGCGCCTTATATTGGGTGAGTACGCCAATTCTTCTGATACCTGAATTAATACAATTGGATAGTGGAAAATCAATTATCCTGAACTTCCCACCAAAGGGCACTGCCGGCTTGGCTCGCCACATGGTTAAATGTTTTAGGCGTTCCCCTCTGCCGCCAGCCATAATTAATGCCAGTGTATTTCTGGTTAAATTACTGATGTAACGAGGTGATGTTTTTGTCTTCATTTATAGCAACTCTCTTCCCATCCAATAAAAAATATTACTTTTTCCATGTCTTATGAAAACTAAAGATAGAAAAAGTTTCAGATCAACTTTATAAACGTCACATGTTACAAAGTTGTTACTGCAAAAAACAAGCCATCTAAGCAGCCTTAATAAGGTGAGCATTCACAATACTCTAGACACTAACTGCTTACAAACTGTGCATAGATTGAACCTGGCTAATTGTAAACGCATTAATTAAGTGCATATTGATCATAACGCTGGTAACTAATTTAAAATACTCAGAAACGGGTTTATTTGAGTATACTCATGACAATTGTAGAAAAGGATTCAACGTATAATGCCTTGCACAAATCTTGCTAGTATAATAATCATTCAAGCAAACATATGAAGCCTACTGTATATACTGATACTATTGAATTTACCAGTGTATGCTAAAACAAAATAATCAGTGACAATTCTGGACAACATGACCCCTACTCATATAAACGCCCTCATCAAGCAAGACGAACTGGATAAAATTGTAAATTCCAGCCACCATGCCCCATTTAAGATACTGGGAAATCAGGCCGAGCACAGTACACAATTTCTCCTGTTTTATTCACCAAACACCCAAACACTTGAAATATCAGAGAAAAAACTCAGCACCACTCGCTTCAAAGACACTGATTTTTTTATTTTTGAGATATCTAATCAAAAGATGGAGCCGCACACTCTAATAACAAGGACTGATGAGCAACAAAATATAAATCAGTTCTATGACCCTTACAGCTTCACAACGCAGCTGAGTGAGTATGATTTACATTTATTTGCCGAAGGTAAACACTTACACATCTACAAACACTTGGGCGCCCACCAAAAAACGATTGATGGGATTGAAGGCATTCTATTTGCCACCTGGGCCCCTAATGCCTCTCGTGTTAGCGTAATTGGTGATTTTAATCAGTGGGATGGTCGGCAAAGACCAATGCGCTGCCTGGGCGGAAGTGGTGTATGGGAACTATTTATACCCAATTTATCCGCCGGGGCATTATATAAATTTGAAATAAGAAACCGTCATAGCAATAAAATTGTTACGAAATCAGACCCTTATGCGCAGCAGCTAGAATTCCGCCCACAAACCGCCTCGATTACCTGCGCCACAACTTCTTACACATGGAAGGATGACGACTGGATTAAGGCTAGAGAATCTAGTGACTGGCTACACGCACCCTTATCTGTTTACGAATGCCACCTTGGCTCGTGGCAGCGTAGCGACACTAATGAGTTTATAAACTACCGCGAGCTCGCGCATCAACTTGTCGAGTACGTAAAAGACACGGGCTTCACGCACATTGAATTATTGCCTATAACAGAACACCCATTGGATGCCTCATGGGGATATCAAACCACCGGTTATTTTGCGCCCACCAGCCGCTTTGGTAATGCTAACGATTTTCGTTATTTTGTAGACTACTGCCACGAACACAATATAGGGGTGCTCCTGGATTGGGTGCCTGCACACTTCCCTAAAGACCAGCATGGCCTCGCAAACTACGACGGTAGCCCATTGTATGAACACGAAGATCCACGTCGTGGTGAGCATCGTGACTGGGGCACACTGATATATAACTACGGTCGTAATGAGGTTAAAAACTTTCTCATCTCCAGCGGCATCTTCTGGTTAGAAGAATTTCACCTGGATGGTTTGCGTGTTGATGCCGTCGCCTCAATGCTCTATCTGGATTACTCGCGTGAAGCCGGTGACTGGTTACCTAACCAGCATGGCGGTAATGAAAATATTGAAGCCATAGAGTTTTTAAGAGAGCTAAATACAGCGACTCATGCCAATTTCCCCGGCACCATGATTATGGCAGAGGAATCCACCTCGTGGCCTCAGGTCACACGCCCTACCAATTTAGGCGGACTTGGTTTCAGTATGAAATGGAATATGGGCTGGATGCATGACACCCTGGACTATTTAACCCACGACCCTGTGCACCGTCATTTCCACCATAGCCAACTGACATTTGGTTTATTGTATGTCTTTAGCGAAAATTTTATTCTGCCTTTTTCACACGATGAAGTCGTACATGGAAAAAATTCTCTGCTGAATAAAATGCCCGGCGATGAGTGGCAACGCTTTGCAAATCTGCGCCTGCTTTACACCTATATGTTTACCTATCCCGGTAAAAAACTCCTATTTATGGGATGTGAGTTCGCCCAGGGCATTGAATGGAATCACGATAAAGCGCTTGAGTGGCATTTATTACAGTACCCTAATCATGCGGGCGTTAAACAACTCGTCAGTGACTTAAATCATTTATACATTCAGCAAACAGCATTGCATCAATATGACTTTGATCATCAGGGATTTGAATGGATAGATTGTAACGATACTGACCAGTCAATACTCTCATACCTGCGCAAAAGCGATAATGAAACAATTATAATCATACTTAACTTCACTCCGGTGATTCGTGAGGCCTATCGCATTGGTGTGCCTGAAAGTGGAGAGTATGAAATCATTCTAAATTCAGACTCCAGCTTTTATTCCGGTAGCAATGCCGGTGGCCCATTAAGTGTAGTTACAGAAAACCTGGCCTGGATGAATAGGCCGGCCTCCGTTCAATTAACTTTACCGCCCTTAGCAGGAATGGTGTTAAAGAAAAAAGCATGAATAATATACTTTATATTAGTAGTGAAGCATTTCCATTAATAAAAACCGGTGGCCTTGGAGATGTCGCCGGTAGTTTGCCCGTTGCACTACAGAAAAAGTCACAAAATATTCGTCTGGTAATACCCGCTTACCCTGAAGTGCTAAAAAAAATAACTAAACCAAAGGTTCTTGCCGAGGCCAGCTACTATAATCAACCCGTAAAAATCATTGAAGCCAAACTGCCTGGCACAAATGTAACCACATGGTTGGTTGACTGCCCTCCACTTTTTGACCGACCCGGCGGGCCCTATATTGATGACCACGGAAATGCATGGCATGACAATGCCTTACGCTTCGCTGTGTTTTGTCATACGGTGGTCGATATAGCCCTGAATAATATCCAGCTAGATTGGCAAACCGATATAGTGCATTGCAATGACTGGCAAACAGGTTTAGTGCCTGCACTCCTTAGCCTGCATAAACAACGCCCCGCGAGTATTTTTACTATTCATAATCTGGCCTATCAGGGCATATTTAGTCAGCAGACATTCTATGATTTACATTTAGCAAATTCACTATGGCATATGGATGGATTAGAATTTTATAACCAACTGTCATTTATAAAAGGCGGCATAGCCTATGCCGATAAAATAACCACCGTAAGCCAAACCTATGCAAGTGAAATTTGTGAAACTGAAAATGGTAATGGACTTGATGGATTGTTACAACATAGAAAAAAAGACCTTAGTGGAATTTTAAATGGTATTGACGAAAAGCACTGGAATCCAGGCACAGATCATCACTTAGAACAAAAATATGACCGTCATTCACTAGACAAAAAAGTAAAAAATAAAACAGCACTGCAAGAAGAATTAAATTTGCCTGTGAATGAGACCATACCACTGCTTGGCATGGTGAGTCGCCTGGTTGAACAGAAAGGTCTGGACATTATTTTGCAATGCATACCCGAGCTAATGAAGCTAGAATTACAAATTGTCATTTTAGGTACAGGCAGCTTGCACTTTGAAATGCAGTTATCAGAACTGGCTCAAAAATACCCAGACAAGATTGTGATTAAAATTGGTTACAACGAAAAATTAGCGCATAGAATTGAAGCCGCTAGTGATATATATTTAATGCCCTCACGCTTTGAACCCTGCGGGCTTAACCAGCTGTATAGTTTGCGCTATGCAACTTTACCTATAGCTACACGCGTAGGCGGTCTGGCGGATACGGTTGTACATGCCAGCAAGGGCAATATTAATAATCGCACCGCAAATGGTTTTATTATGAAAGATCACTCCGCCAGTGCATTACGTAATGCAATAAAGCAGGCCATCGGCCTGTACCAGAAGCCAACGCTATGGAGGCAGCTGCAATTAAATGCGACAGACTGTGACCACTCATGGAAGTCCAGTGCCGAGCATTATATTGACTTATATCAACAGGTTTTAAAAACCCGTAAGTTGCCTACATTTTTAATTTCTTAGCCGCAGAAAAACAATCCTCACGCCATAAACACTGTTGTTGATCGCACTCACCATTTAATGCCGAAGCAAAGCAGCTAAAGTTGCCTTCTGTTAATTGAATAGCCTTAATTAAATTAACTTTACTCAAGCGCGAAGATTTAATTCCATAATTTTTTGCCAACACTCGAATTTCCTGCATATTCATTTTAATCTCTCCTGGGTTTAGACCTGAAAAAAAACAAGATCCAAAATGTTTCTGGTTAAAATTAGATAAATACAACGTCACTTTAAAAAAAGCAAAAAACAAGCCAAGTAAAATCAGATAATATATCTGCTTAATCGCAGATTAGAACTATAAATTTTAATAAACTTAAAATATCCCGCACTGAAAACGTACACGATAATTTTAAATGCACAACATTAGATCAACATAATAGATATTAATAACCACCATAAAAATAGGCAATAGTCTATTCAATCAGGCATCACTAACGGCCAATTGATCCACAAACCAGTCAATATCTCCAATTGAATTTACCGGTAACTTTTCACCTGATTTAATTTTTATAAGCATTTCAGCTTTAGATGCCCCACAGGCCAGTATTAATTTTGTTTCAGCCCGTTTAAGCGTAGTAAGACCCAATGAAACTCGTTCTTTAGGCTCTTTAGGCGCATCAAATACAGGAACAACGGAACGCAGATCGGTTAGTGCTTTATTGCCCGGGAATAAACTCGCCGTATGGCCGTCTTCCCCCATACCCAAAAATGCAATATCAAATGTTTCGATAGAACGAATCACCTCGCGATATATATTAGCGGCAACATCTGCACCCAATTCTGCTGGCATGGCGTGTACATTTACAATCGGTAAATGAGACCACAGGTTATCTTCCAGCATTACATCATTACGTTCTGCATGACCCAAAGGGTAACAACGCTCATCGCCCAGATACCAGTGAATTTTTTCCCAGGGTAAATCTTCCTGCGCCACCAGGCTCAAACATTTAGCCGGCGTTTTCCCTCCGGGCAAAATAATATGACAAATATTTCTTGTCTGCAGACTAAGACGAATTTTTTCCACTATAAAGTCAGCTGCCGCCTGCGAGGCCTCATCGAAATTTTTAGATATATGCCATTTATGCATTTAAATTCTCATTATTAGCCGGGTTTATGCCAGCCACCAACACAACCCTCAAATAAGCTATCCATGCCAGGAACATCCCAGGTACCTGAACGATATCGTCCAACCGAGATACGATCTTTCCAGGCATTGAGTATAGGCTCAATGATTGACCATGACTCTTCAACCTCGTCAGCCCGTGAAAATAAAGTGGCATCACCACCGAGTACATCATGCAGTAATACCTCGTATGCATCAGAAACATCATCACCATTTTCTGAGTAAGGCGCACGCATTACCATGCGTTGCGTATCGGTTGTTAAACCCGGCATTTTGGCATTCATACGTAAAGAGATACCTTCATCAGGGTGCACACGAAAAACCAGGGAGTTAGCCCGTGGTGGTGTCGCGTGGGTATCAAATAAATTAAACGGCGGATTTCTAAAACGAATAACAATCTCTGATACCCGTTTGGGTAAACGTTTACCGGTCCACAAAACAAAAGGTACGCCCTGCCAGCGCCAGTTATCAATATGAAATCTTACTCCAGTAAATGTCTCGGTGACTGAATCCGGTGACACATCATCTTCGGTTACATAGGCTTTTACGGCCTCATCATTCACCGTCCCAGCAACATACTGCGCAGCAACTGTATTGGCTTCTATGTCGTCATCATCCAGTACCCTGACTGCACGTAGGACTTTAATTTTTTCATCACGTACCGCATCTGCGGTAAACTCTACCGGGGGCTCCATCGCCACTAATGTCATCACCTGCATTAAGTGACTTTGTATCATGTCACGCAGCGCACCTGATTTTTCATAGTAGTTTGCGCGGTACTCTATGCCAATTGATTCAGCTGCAGATATTTGTATATGGTCAATAAAATTTCTATTCCACAGCGGTTCCAGTATGCTGTTGGCAAAGCGGTATACTAATAAATTTTGTACACTTTCTTTGCCCAGATAATGATCAATACGGTATATCTGCGATTCGTCTAATACCTCCTGTAAGTCTTTATTGAGTTGCTGCGCAGATTGCAAATCCATACCAAATGGCTTCTCAATGACAACCCGCCTGAAACCTGCTGTCTCGTCAGCCAGGCCTATTTTATGCAGTCCTGCTGCAATGGTGGTGTACCATCTTGGTGGTACCGCACAATAAAACAGGGCATTGGTGTGGTCACCTAACTGCTCTAAAGCATCGGCTAAATCTTTATAGGTTTGCTCCTCCTGCAAATCGCCGTTGACCATTTTTAACATGCTGGCAAAATGCTGCCATTTTTCATCATCGACTTTTAAATCAGGCGCATAGTCTTTCAAGCCTTGATACAAGGAATCTAACCACTCTTCTCTAGTGCGATTTTTAAACACCCCTATCACTTTACTATCGGGATGCAACAATCCACAACGCAACATTTTTATCAACGCCGGTATCAATTTTCGTTTGGTAAGATCACCACCGGCACCAAAAATAACGATATTGGTAGGTTCTGTCGGTTCACCTATGTTCACTTTTTCAGTTGTTTGCATAATGATATTTTTTACCCTCGATAATTCTTGTGAGCATTCTTGTGATTATTCTAATGGGCGAACACTGTGCCCACCAAAGCCTGCACGCATCGCATTAAGCACCTTTCCACCAAATGCAGATTCCTGTCGACTACGAAAACGCATTTGCAGAGCCAACGTTAATACTGGTGTGGGTACCGCTAAATCAATTGAATCCTGAACCGTCCAACGGCCTTCGCCAGAATCATCAACATAATCACTTAAGGCAGATAAATTTTTATCATCGGCAAAGGCATCGGCTATTAAATCGAGTAGCCATGAACGAACAACACTACCGTGCTGCCATATTTCCGAAATTTGTTGTAAGTCGAGTTGCATTTCATCTTTTGCTTCAAGCATTTCAAAACCTTCCGCAAACGCCTGCATCATTCCATACTCAATACCGTTATGTACCATTTTCACGTAGTGCCCGGCACCAGCAGGCCCAACATGTCCCCAGCCTTTGTCTTTAGCCGGTGCCAGTGTTTCCAGGGCAGGGCGTATCAAATCTACGGCCTCTTTCGTGCCTCCCACCATAATGCTATAACCATTTTCCAGGCCCCACACACCACCCGATGTACCTGAATCAACAAAATGAATATTTGATGCCTTAAGTTTTGCAGCGCGTTGCCTGGATAAATTAAAGTTTGAATTACCGCCATCAATGATTAAATCACCCTGTGCGACGCCCGCCACGAGTAAATCCTCAATGCTTTGATCAACACATTCATGTGGAACCATTAGCCATATTGCCCGGGGCCTGTCCAGAGATGACACCAGCTCTTCTAAACTCCCTACATTGGTAATATTTTTATTTTCCTCAGCTAACTTTTTAGCACTTACAGGATCAACATCATAGGCCACAACTTCGTGCCCATCAGCCACTAAGCGCCTCACCATATTGGCTCCCATTTTTCCTAATCCGATCATCGCTAATTTCATAGTTCACCCATTTCTTTAATTATTTATCTAACTAGTCTTTATTGATTAATAAACCACGAGCCTTTTAATGTACATCTATAGCTAAATGCAATTTTTATACCAGCAAATATAAGCATAAGTTATATCACAAAACGCATAAGCAACAGCATTTTAGACTGAATATTTATATTCACACGGGCTCCTGCTTAGCCATTATTTAAGTTGGTATAAGTTATGCAGTTCATTAAGCATGTAGCAAAACAGTCAGACAGATAAAAACGAGCACTATTATGAAGCATAATAACGAGTGCATATTACAGGAATAGATATAACGCCCTAAAATAGCACATCGACCTGGATGGCAAAATTGGCATATAAGGCAAATCAATGATCAACAATACCTTAACTATTATTCTCGCCGGCGGTGAAGGCTCTCGCCTTCAACCTCTTACTAAATTACGCGCCAAGCCATCCGTACCCTTTGGTGGAAAATATCGAATAATTGATTTCACTTTAACCAATTGTTTGCACTCAGGATTACGCCGCATCCTTGTGCTCACTCAGTATAAATCACACTCATTACAGAAACATTTACGTGATGGCTGGTCTATTTTCAATCCGGAGCTAGGGGAGTACATTACCCCTGTTCCTGCACAGATGCGTCACGGAAATAAGTGGTACCAGGGCACAGCCGATGCCATTCATCAAAACAACTACATACTTGAACGCAGTGATGCTGAATGGACACTGATTCTTTCCGGTGATCATATTTACCGCATGGATTACGCATCCATGCTAGAAACGCATAAAGCATTAAATGCAGATGTAAGCGTTGCCTGTATGAAGGTGCCACTAAAAGACGCCAGCCAATTTGGTGTTATGACAACTGATGAAAATCATAAAATAATTAAGTTTAAAGAAAAACCAGTAAATGCAGAACCCTGTAAGGATTCAGTTGATCAGGCGCTTGCCTCAATGGGAATATATATATTTTCAACCAAACTATTAATTAAAGAACTCGAACAGGATAGTCTGGACGAAAACTCAAGCCATGACTTTGGTAAAGATATTTTACCCAAACTTATTCGTACACATAATGTATGCGCACACTATTTTGGTGAGGAAAAAGGTCGAGTGACACCCGATAAATACTGGCGAGATGTAGGAACCATAGAGTCATATTATCAGGCCAATATGGATCTTTTAAAGTCTATACCCCCTTTAGATCTATATCAAAATGACTGGCCAATACGTTCATATCAATCTCAAACGCCTCCTGCTCGAGCAGTTCCTGGAATATCCGGTAATGAAGGCGTGTTTATAAATTCTATTTTATCCGGTGGAACAATTATATCGGGTAGTAATGTGTCCCACTCTGTACTATTTCAAAATGTGTTTATTGACGACAATTCAATTGTCGAAAATTCAGTACTGTTTGATAATGTAACCGTAGGTAAAAATGTAAAACTCAACAAATGCATTATTGATAAACATGTGAAAATCCCGGACAACGAACGTATTGGATATGATTTAGAAAAAGATAGAACTAGATTCACCGTGACTGAAGATGAAATTGTTGTGGTGCCACAAGGTTATATATTCACTTAAAAGTGGCTTGTTAAAAATGTGAGCACTGAATATTTGTTCAAACAGGTTTACGTATCTTCTTTATAATGACTTCAGTAATATTTATTTACTAGCATACAGAGTATTTTTTGATAGACCTAAACATTGCAGCAGGTTCACCGTATCAATAGGTTTTTCAATACAGGCCTCTGCACCTGCAAGTAATGCATTTTCAGTATTTTGCGGAGATGCATGCCCCGTCATCACAATTATTCTGATTGATTTTGTAGCAGGATCAGATTTAAGTAAGCGACAAACTTGAAAACCGTCTAAGCCTGGCATCATTAAATCAAGCAATACTACCTGCGGGTTAAATTTACGCACTTTGAGGCCTGCAGAAAAACCATCCCTCGCTGCTTCTGTTACAACACAGGCATCAATTCTTGCAAATAATTCACTTAGGTAATCTGCAAAAGAAACCTCATCATCCACTATTAAGATTTTAAGTTCTTCACTTTCACCCAGGTTGAGCGTTAATCCCCTACTTCTTGCAAATCGCTCTACCTCACTGGGCAGGAAACGACGGTGACCACCCGGCGTCATCAAGGCACCCAACTCACCCTTTTCCGCCCACTGCCTCACTGCAGTCGGTGATACCATAAGCAGCTCAGCCACCTTACTTGGTGTTAAATATGTTTTTATCATCTTTATTCTCTTAATCCGGCGCCTTGATGCTACAAGCCACATATATTTAACATGGTAGTTGTTGCGAATTATAGGCTATTTTCGTTATTGTTGATTTTTGCGGTTTTGTCTTTATAAGCATGAATGCTATATGCTGTACCTCTCTGCCCCAATTCGGAGAGTAAAATTAACAAAAATGACCAAATAAACTAAAAACATAAAAACCATGATCTGATAACATTTAGCTAAATTTAACTAGACTTTAATTGAGACACTTAAAATGAAGTACTACGATGTATTCAACGGTGATGCAGATGGCATTTGTGCCCTTCACCAAATGCGCCTTGCACATCCTTTGCAGAGTACGCTGGTTACGGGTGTAAAGCGTGACATTAGCCTTTTAAAAAAAGTAAATGCAGAACAGGATGACCAAATACTTGTTCTGGACATCTCTCTCGATAAAAACAGGGATGAGCTTGTTGCACTTTTAGACAAAGGAGCCAAAGTTCAGTACTTCGATCACCACTTTGCGGGAGACATCCCTGAAAGTCCGCTACTTCAGGCGAATATCGACATGGACCCCAATGTCTGTACCAGCTTGCTGGTGAATAACTTCCTCAAAAGCCAGTATTTACCCTGGGCCGTAACGGCGGCCTTTGGTGATAATCTACACCAGTCTGCTCTGACTGCCGCTGAACCACTCAATCTCTCGGAAGCCCAACTAAAGCAACTTGAATTACTCGGTACCTGTATTAATTATAATGGTTATGGCTCATCACTTGAGGACTTGATTTTCAACCCGGAGGATCTGTATAAAAAAATTAGTCACTATGTAAACCCGTTCGAATTTATAGAATCTGATGATAATTACCAGACATTGGTGAATGGTTATCAGCAAGACATTAGTAAGGCCGAGAACTGTAAACCATCTTTCGAAACCAGCAGCCATAGCTTAAGTATCCTGCCAGATGAAAAATGGGCGCGGCGTGTGAGCGGTGTTTATGCCAATGCCCTTGCTACATCTAATCCAGATAGAGCTCATGCGATGTTGACGCAACAAGCTGATGGATGCTTCCTTGTGAGTGTTCGCGCGCCACTTAACAATAAAACAGGGGCAGATGAATTATGTCGCCAGTTTGAAACCGGGGGTGGCCGCAAGGCAGCTGCCGGCATTAATAAACTGGCCGCCGCTGACTATGACTTATTTAAGGAAAAATTCACCCAAGCCTTTTGTTAATACATTAATAAGGCTGGCCTTTTTGTTGCGCCGGAACAAAAAGGCCAGCCTTATTTATTTGTTTCTTTGAAACACTGTCGGCTACACGCTATCCTTAGTAAACAAACGATGCACATACTCAGATGAGGCGATAAAAATGAAAAAAGTGGTTACACATTGTCTATTCATTTATATCGCTCTATTCAACATTAGTGTTTTTTCTGCAACACCCTTAAACCAGTCGAATAAAGCAGCTACCCTGGTTAAAAATGCCATAGATTATTGGCGTAGTAAAACCTCTTATACTGAAGTATCAATGATCGTGCATCGTCCCGACTGGCAGCGCACCATGAGTATGCGAAGCTGGACACGCGGCTCTGACGATGCCTTAATTATTTTCACATCACCCGCTGCAGATGCGGGCAATTCAACCTTAAAACTTGATCAATCCATGTGGATGTTTACACCCAGGATCAATCAGGTGATTAAATTACCTGCCAGCATGATGGCCCAATCCTGGATGGGTTCAGATTTTTCATACAATGATCTGGCGCGTTCCGATCAAATCGTCAATCACTATACGCATACTTTAATTAGTACTGAAAAAATAGCCGGCCACATTGTATATACAATAGAATCTATTCCAAATACCAATGCACCTATTGTATGGGGCAAAGAAGAAATCAAAATCCGTGATGACTTTATTTTGTTAGAAGAAAAATTTTATGATCAGGATATGCAGCTAGTTAAGCATATGGTAACGACACAAATAGGCCCTTTAGATGGCCGTGAATTTCCACTGATAATGCGCATGAGCAATATCGAAAAGGCTGATCACTGGACAGAAATAAAAAATAATTTAGCACGTTTTGATCTTGATCTGCCGAGCACATTATTTACCCTATCAAACTTAAGAAATCCTCGACACTGGGTTGCACCCAAAACTGCGCGTAAAGCAATACCATGATATTTGAACTGGCATGGCGAAATAGCTGGCGACAACCCAGACGAACTATTTTAAGTTCTCTCGCTATTGCGTTTACTTCTGCCTTTCTTATTTTTATGCCATCGCTGCAAAATGGTTCATACGCTGCAATGGTAGAAAATACACTGCGCCTGTTCGATGGCTATGCAGAAATACAACAATCCGGCTACCGAGATAACCCGGAAATCAGAAACTCATTCAGTATTCCGGATGATTTAATCAGACAACTAAAAGACCTTAAACATGTAAATGTTATTAGCCAACGCGCTGTCAGTTTCGCCCTGGTGGCATCGGAGCAACGTAGCTTTGGCGCACAAATTGTTGGTGTACAAAGTAATAGTGAGCCCATGGTTTCAACTATTCCAGGCAATATTAAGCACGGTAGATTTCTCTCCACTGATGTAAACAATGAAAATACAGGCGAAATTGTATTGGGTGATGTACTGGCAAAAAATCTTAAGGTAAACATCGGCGACAAAATAACCTTACTCGGAAATGGTCGAGATGGATCCTTAGCCGTTGATTCATTAACCGTGGTAGGTATTTTTTCCACTGGCATTTCAGCGATGGATCGTTTAATGGCTGAAATTCCTTTACAACGATTCCAGCAAACATTTTCCATGCAGCAACAAGTCCACAGCATAATTTTAAGCGGAGAAGATATTTTCAGCTTTCAACAAGCTATAAAACCTATTCGAACCCTGGCAAATAAATACAACTTAGTTGCACTCGACTGGCAACAACTACAACCGGGGCTAATGAAAGGTATTCTGTTAGATATGAGTACCTCACTGCCTCTGTACGTGGCAATGGTGCTTGTGGTGACATTTAGTCTATTGAATAGTGTTTTTATGTCGGTACTCGAACGCACCCGAGAATTTGGCGTTTTACTTTCACTCGGTATGCGACCATCCAATATTGCGAAAATGGTATGGATTGAAACGCTTATCTTGATTGTTTCTGGATTAATACTGGGCATAGTATTCGGCTACGCCTTAACCGAATACTATGCCCATATCGGTATCCACTTTGAAGAGGCAGAGGAAATATTCAGTGAGTTTGGCTTGCCCAGTGCAATGTATCCACAACTCAACTGGTTCACCTTGCTTATGGGCCCCGGTATTATTGGCTTATGCATACTTATCTCAACGATTTTCCCTGTAATGCGTATATATAAAATGCAGCCGGTACCTGCCATGAGGGCGGTGTAATGGAAAAACTTAGATTATTCATTGCGCTTTCATGGCGTAATCTATGGCGTAACTATCGTAGAACCTTAATTACCTTTAGCTCCATAGGCGTTGCTGTTTGGGCAATGATTGTTCTTGCCGCTCTTATGGATGCCTGGGCCATGAGTACATTTAACGCATCCATTAATACCTTAACGGGCCATGCGCAAATCCATGCCGAACAATATTTGCAAGATCCGAATATTGAATACCGTATAAACATGCCTGATGAACAACAAATAAAACTACTTAACTCAGAAATTGTTAAGGCATGGTCGGTACGTGTAAGAGTTCCCGCGATTGTGCAATCAGAACGTGAGAATGCACCACTCATGCTCGTAGGTATCAATCCTCAAACTGAAAAAAATCTGTCATTTATTGCTGATTCCATCACCGAGGGAAAATATTTAGATAATGAAAATTCCCCTGGAATACTACTGGGAAAAAAATTAGCCAAACGATTAAGAACAGAGATAAATAAACGTGTTGTTATATTAAGCCAGGGCCCGGATGGTGATATAAAAGAAAGAGGTTTTCGCGTTACGGGTATTTATGAGGTCGAGCAGGAGGATACCGAAACGCAATATGCCTTCGTAAGCCTTAACAAGGCTCAACGCATGCTTATGATGAATAACAGCATCTCAGAAATTTCCTTTGTATTAAACGATTTAAATGCCCTGGATGACTTTCTAAATCGCTATAAAACACTTAATGATCAACAGAATATAAAGCAGGATATTAAAAGCTGGTCAGAACTAGAACCTTTTACGCTCGCACTACTCGACATGACATCCGGCACCATTGCACTGTTAACCGTCATCATGTTTATTCTGGTTGCATTTGGTTTGGTAAATACATTGTTAATGGCTGTATATGAGCGCACCCGTGAATTTGGCCTACTACAGGCGCTCGGTATGAAGCCCACCTATATTCTATTTATGATATTAATTGAATCAACATTTTTAGTGGGTATTGGTGTAATAGTAGGCAGCATATTAAGTCTCACTACCATCGGATATTTTTCCAGTGGTTTGGATCTGGGAGCACTGGCCGAGGGCTCTACCATGTTTGGTGCAGGCCGGGTTATGTACCCCGAAATCAACTGGCTACAAAGCGGCATTATCGCCCTGTTTGTCTGGTTTATGGGCATAGTCACCAGCCTCTACCCCGCGTGGCGCGCATCCCGTGAAGTTCCCGTTGAAACCATTAATAAAGCGTATTGATATGTCAGTTATTGTAAGTTGCGAATCACTTAATAAAATATATGGTGCAGATGAATTACAGGTTCATGCGGTTGATAATGTTAACCTGGAAATTAACAAGGGCGATTTTATTAGCTTATCTGGCCCATCGGGATCGGGAAAAACCACCTTACTTAATCTCATAGGTGGCCTGGATACGGCGTCATCCGGGAAAATAACGCTTGATGGAAAACGCGTCGACAAAATGAATAAATCCGCATTGGCTGATATGCGCCTTAACCACATCGGTTTTGTATTTCAGGCCTATAATTTAATCCCCGTTTTAAGTGCCTATGAAAATATTGAATTTATTATGCAGCTACAGGGTGTGCCGGCAGAAAATCGTCGAGAAAAAGCCGATGCCATTTTAGAGGAAGTCGGCTTAACAGGTATGGGAGAAAGAAGACCCGCTCAGATGTCGGGTGGTCAACAACAACGCATTGCAGTTGCCAGAGCCATAGTGTCACGGCCATCGATTGTTTTGGCTGATGAACCTACAGCCAACCTTGACTCACATACATCTAATGAACTGCTGGATTTGATGAAACAGCTAAACAGAGAACATAACACGACTTTTATTATTGCTACGCACGATCAACAGGTTATAGACTTTACACAACGGCGCATTCATATGATAGATGGTAAAATTGATAAGGATAAAAAAGCACTTTGAAATTTTCCGCCTATTTAAATTCTATTTTATTTTTCACCTGTCTGGCGTATACGCAGAATAGTTTTTCCATTGAAATAGATAGCTTCACTGGTGAGGTAAAGGCGCAATACCAATATTCAATGTATGATGACAGTAGTATCACTTCAGCACTGGGCGATAACAACTTATACAAAACTCTGTTAGATCTGAGATTGAAATCATCTGTTACTCATAAAAATGTTCAGGCAGTTGCTCACTACCAGATAAACAGAATATCCGGCTCATCTGTGGAGTCAGATAAACAACTGCTCTCTAGCCTGCCTGTTGTTACATCACAACTTAATGCTCAATGGTTCGATTTAAGCCATACAATATCAGAGAGTGACAATAGTTTTACACAGCATAATATTGACCGTTTATTTGTCAGTCACACCACCGATAAATCAGTTATCAAATTTGGCCGACAGGCACTGTCCTGGGGCAATGGTGTGGTGTTCCATCCTATGGATTTATTCAATCCATTTTCAGCGGATGCTATAGACACCAGTTATAAACGCGGAATCGATATGCTATATGCACAATGGCTTTTTGATTCGGGTTCTGATACCTCATTTTTAATCGTGCCTCGCAGAAACCTTACAACAGGCGAGCTTGATTCATCCGAAAGTTCAATAGCAGGAATGCTTCACCTTCTTGAATCAGAACTAGAAATAAATATTTTAGTCGCAGAGGATTATGATGACAAAGTTCTGGGCTTAGGCATTAGCGGATCAATCTCTGATGCAATCTGGCGCACGGACATTGTGCCTGTATTTTTAGATAAAGCAGGGACTAAAACATCCCTTGTTATAAACGCAGAACAAACCTGGCAGTGGTTGAATAAAAACATACACGGTTACATTGAATATTTTAGAAATGGTTTTGGTTCAACTGAAGACAATATTACATTAAATAACTTAAGCAGCACTTTAATTAAACGACTTACCCACCTGCAGACATTTAATACGAGCCGTGATTATTTATCCCTGGGTGCGCGCATTGAACAATCAGCCCTGATCAGTCTTATGCCGTTACTGATACATAATATCAATGATCACAGTACACTTGTTTTACTCCAGGGAGTTTACAACAGCTCACAAAATTCACGTATAGAATTTGGCTTAAGCACGGGTACAGGCTCTAAAGGAACAGAATTTAGCGGGCTCGAAACGGCCGAAAATAGTAATGTGTATATACAAACACCCAGACAGATGCATATAAGATATAGCTATTATTTTTAATAGTTAAGGAAAATTTTATTTTCACATTTACTACAAGCCATAAAAAGCCCTCAAAAGGGCTTTTTATGGCAAAAATAACGCAATTATTTATTCATAAGGATTACGTAAAATAATTGTTTCATCTCGCTCAGGACCTGTTGAAATAATATCCACAGGCACACCGACAACTTCTTCTAAACGTGCAAGATAATTTAATGCATTTTGCGGCAATTCATCTTTATTGCGAATACCAACCGTTGCTTCACTCCAACCCGGCATGTCCTCATATACTGGCTCACATTTTTCAATGGCATCTGCACCGATTGGCGGCATTTCTAAAATCTCGCCATTGTACTTATACGAGGTACAAATTTTCAGTGTTTCCATGCCATCCAAAACGTCTAACTTGGTTATGCATAAACCAGTGATACTATTTACCTGTGCAGCACGGCGCAAGGCAACTGCATCGAACCAGCCACAACGACGACTACGACCAGTTGTTGCACCAAACTCATGGCCTTTTTCACCCAGGTGCTGACCAATCTCATCGAACAGCTCTGTCGGAAATGGGCCAGCACCTACACGTGTTGTATAAGCCTTAGTGATACCCAGGATATAATCTAGATCACATGGTCCAACACCTGAACCTGTGCATGCGCCACCCGCTGTACAATTTGAAGACGTTACGTAAGGATATGTACCCTGATCAATATCAAGCAATGTACCCTGCGCACCTTCAAACATTATATTTGCGCCATCTTTACGCAAGTTATATAGCATTGAAGGAATATCCGCGATCATAGAAATGATCTTATCGCGCATGCCCATAATTTCATCTAATACTGTTTGATAATCAACGGCATCTACTTTGAAATAATGTACCAATGCGTGGTTGTGGTACTCCATAACGACAGCTAATTTTTCTGCAAATGTTTCCACGTTTAATAAATCACCTACGCGCAAACCACGGCGAGAGACTTTATCTTCATACGCCGGACCAATACCTCGACCGGTTGTACCAATGGCTTTAGCACCGCGCGCAATTTCACGCGCCTGATCCAGGGCTACGTGATATGGCATAATTAATGGGCATGCTTCAGAAATTTTTAACCGCTGGCTAGCGGGAACACCCTGCTTTTCCAGCATGTTGATTTCTTCAAATAAAGCCGCTGGAGAAAGCACAACGCCATTACCAATCAGACACTGTACATTGTCACGTAAAACACCTGATGGCACCAAATGCAAAACGGTTGTTTTATCGCCAATAACTAATGTATGGCCTGCATTATGGCCCCCCTGGAAACGAACTACAGCTGATGCGCGATCAGTTAAAAGATCAACGATCTTTCCCTTGCCTTCATCGCCCCATTGGCTTCCAAGTACAACTACATTCTTACCCATTTTACTATGCCTTCTTTATGCTGATAAGCTGCAATTGCAGCGTTTCAATAGTGTTAACATTATTTCTTACTACACTTACTCACAACATTTTTTTGAAACAATGTAATTTAATAATTTTCTATTCAACAATCCATTTACCTGAACTGTTCTTTAATTCTCGGCTGCAACCGACGTCACTTGCACCACCGTATTGGCCCGGTAAAGATTGAACAACCGTTTCACCGTTTGCACGCAATTCACTCACCGCCTTCCATAAACCAGAATCGTCTTCATCTGGAGACAGACTAGGTGCATAAATAGCATTAGCATTCATCGCTTGAGCTGCGTATTGCGAAAGATTTAGTAAGGTTTTTAAATCCGTACTAAAACCAGTTGCAGGTCGCGCACGACCAAACACCTTGCCAATATCATCATAACGTCCGCCACGCGCAATTTCCTGTCCTTCACCTAGTGTATATGCCGCAAACAACAAACCGGTGTGATAATGAAAGCCGCGTAGCTCAGAAAGATCAAAGTTAATTGAGACCTCACCAATTCGTTGCTTAAGCAATACAACTGCTCGCTTTAAATATTCTAAAGCGTCTTTAACCGTAGCGTCGGCCTTTGCAAATGCATCTGTTGCACGCTGTAAACATTCATTGCCACCATGTAACTCAGGCAATAAATTCAACATATCAACTATGTCTTTATCGATCGACTGCTCTGCAAGAAAGGCCTGAATTTCAGGAATCGCTTTACGTTGCATCATTTCAAATAATGCTGCTTCCTGGTCTTCATTAAAACCTGCCTGCTTACTTAAGCCACGGTAAATCCCCACGTGACCAATATCGATGTACACATCTTTAACACCGGCTGTGGCTAATGTTTCAATCATTAAGCACAATACTTCTACGTCACTTTCAACACCACCATGTCCATACAGTTCAGCACCTGCTTGAAAAGGACTACGGCTGCTACCAAAGCCATCTGGCATGGTGTGCAAAACAGTACCCATATAACATAAACGATTAGGTGCATCATTTTTTAGCTGGTGCGCATCAATACGTGCCACCTGAGGTGTCATATCTGCGCGTAAACCCATGGAATGACCGGTAAGCTGATCAATCAGTTTAAATGTTTGGAGATTTAAATCATGACCTGTACCCGTTAATAGAGATTCTAAAAACTCTATCATTGGCGGCATCACCAACTGGTAGCCCCAACGCGAATACATGTCTAATAAATTTCGGCGCAGTGACTCAAGACGTGCTGCATCTGCAGGCAATGCTTCTTCTATACCCTGAGGCAATAACCAGTGATTATTTGTCACACCATTTTTCATCATGCTTATCTTCAATCAAACTCTTAACGCATTAAATAAAGTAAAACTACGCCGAACAACATACTGGCAAAACCAATACTACGTAATGCTTTATCCGGTAATTGACTTGCCTGTAGCATTGTATTTCGCCAGCCTTTAGGACTTATAAAAGGCATTATGCCTTCAAATACTAACAGCAGTGCTATTGCACTGAATAAGTCATCCCACGCTATCATTACAGTCAATCATTGTTGAGTTTTACACTTCGTGCATTTCTACACTACTTTCCAATTCTTTCTGCAACAAATTCACATGCTGCAGACGCACAAAAAGCCGGGCCTAAGCCCGGCTTATTTGTTAATGCTTTGCTACTTCACTTTACCCTGGGAATTCTTCAAGTATCTAAAGAATTCTGAATCAGGCTCAATCAGCATTACATCACCTTTATTTGAGAAGGTATTTTTATAGGCTTCCATACTTCTATAAAAGCGATAAAAGTCACGATCTCGACTATAGGCCTTTGCATAAATTTCAGATGAAACCGCATCACCTTCACCACGAATCGATTGTGAATCACGATACGCTTCTGCAACTAATACACGACTTTGTGCATCGGCATCCGCACGAATACGTGTTGCTGCTTCTTCACCTTTAGAACGATGTTCACGCGCTAAACGTTCACGTTCTGTACGCATACGGTCATATACGTTCTGGCTAATTTTGTCTGGAAAATCGATACGTTTAATACGTACATCGACAATATCAATACCTAACGATGCTGCCTTCTTACCTATATTACTCGTAAGTAAGCCCATTATTTGAGTACGATCCTGTGCGATTACTTCCTGTACAGTCCGTTTTGCAAACTCATTCCTTAGGCCATCATTTACCATACTGTAAATTAACTGAGCAGCATTTCCTTCACGCCCACCAGAAGTTGCTGTGAAAAAAGTTGCTTCATCAACAATGCGCCACTTAACAAAAGAATCTACAACCATGTATTTCTTTTCTTTAGTGATAAACCGTTCAGGACGTTGATCAATCGTAAGTATACGACCATCGAGTTTTTTCACTTCGTTAAATGGAAATGGTAATTTGAAATGAATTCCCGGCTCGAAACCTGTTTTATCAATTTTACCGAATGCCAATAGAATCGCTTTTTCGCGTTCATCAACAAAGAATGTGCAGGTATAAGCAATTATAACTACAACAGCTGCAATAATGCCGATCGACTTATTCATTATCGCGTCTCCCTGGTGCGTGAAGATCTGTTTCTAAAATCATCATTTTCAAAATTATTACTACGCGTTAGGTTCTTCGCTTGGTCTACTTTTTGTAAATCTGTACGATTCACATCACGATTTTCAAGCAACTTGTCCAGTGGTAAATACATCATGTTATTTCCACCTTCAACATCGATCATTACTTTACTGGACTGTGATAAAACCGATTCAACTGACTCTAAGTAAATACGGTCACGCGTAACGCCCGGTGCTTTACGGTATTCCGCATACACTTTAGTAAATCGTTGCGCATCACCTTCTGCGCGAGCAACCACTTCCAGCTTATAGGAGTTTGCCTCTTCTAGCATTTCAGCCGCTTTACCACGTGCACCCGGTAAAATTCCATTGCGATACGATTCAGCCTGGTTTCTTAACTTAACTTCATCTTCCACGGCCTGTGTTACATCATCAAACGATGCCTTAACAGGCTCAGGTGGTTTGGCATCTTTCATGTTTACACGTGCCACTAAAATACCTGACTTATAACTGTCCAGTATGCCTTGTATAGTCACTTTGGTACTTTCAGCAATATCTTCACGGCCATCACCAAACACATAATCCATGGTGCTACGCCCTACATGCTCGCGTAATGCACTTTCTGATGCCTCTGCCAATGTACGAATAGGGTTTCGCATGCTAAAGAAGTAATCTTCTGCAACACCTACCTGATACTGCACAGTGATCTCAATATCAATGATATTTTGATCTTGTGTCAACATCGTACCTTTATGTTGATATTCCTGAATGTTGCTCACATCCACTTTAAGCACTTTTTGAATTGGGGATGGGAAATGCCAATGCAAGCCAGACTCAACGGTGCCTGTATGCTTACCAAACGTCATTACCACACCGCGCTCAGCCTCAGCAATTTTATAGGTACCGGTCGCTGCCCAAATAACTAGTCCGATGACTAATATTGCAATCATTCCGGTAGAGTTATTGCCAGACGAGGAGTTTTTACCACCACTGCCAGATCCACCAAACAGGCCATTCAGCTTGTCCATGAATTTTTTGAATACTTCATCCAGATCTGGAGGCCCCTGGTCATTACCACGATTACCCCAAGGGTCTTTATTTTTATTGCCGCCAGGCTCATTCCAAGCCATTTGTGACTCCAAGTATTGCTTATTTAAAGACTGCGGATTGTAACCCTTCTGTATCAGAAACAGAAGTCTAGTCAGCCGCGTTTGACACTTAATTGTTATTACTGATCATTCGCCGCTACCAGCCACGCATCTTGTGACACTTCATACCCTTCAGGTAATATCAGGTGTTCAGGTACTGACTCTCTGCTTGCCATCTGCATTAAGTCTCGCTTTGATGTGTTAATTTGCAGAATAAATTGACCCGCCTCATCGATTTCTTCTTTTTCCACGGCGTTAATACCATAAAGAAGCGCACGAATTCGCCCATTGGCCGGTGAAAGACTCAAACGCCCCTGTACTGTGTCTTGCGCAAAATGTTCGGCGAGTACCTGATGCACTAAATCCAGCCCTTGCTTATGCTGTGCAGATACCCAAATTCGCTTTACATTGCCATCACTGTCTCGATCAATCCGTGGCTCAATTTCCAGCCGATCTATTTTATTCATTATCTGAATCTGCGGCACTTTATCCGCACCAATTTCCTTCAATACGGTTTCCACGGCATCAATATTGTCCAGACGCATATCATCCGAGGCATCAATAATGTGAAACAGTAAATGGGCTTGCTCGGTTTCCTGTAATGTCGAACGAAATGATTCAACCAGGTCATGGGGTAAATGACGGATAAAGCCTACTGTATCGGCCAAAATCACCGAACTACCATCTTCAATCTGGAGTTTTCTCAGGGTAGGATCCAGGGTCGCAAACAACTGATCCTGCACATAAACGTCTGCATCCGTTAGCGCATTAAATAAAGTGGATTTACCCGCATTGGTGTAACCAACAAATGCAACCGTCGGCACTTCCGCCTTACGCCGTGATTGTCTGCCCTGCTCTCGCTGCTTACGAACCTTTGCCAGACGCTTGTTAATTTGTTTTATACGCGCACCCAGTAAACGACGGTCAGTTTCTAACTGAGTTTCACCCGGGCCGCGTAAGCCAATGCCGCCTTTTTGCCGCTCAAGGTGAGTCCAGCCACGAATTAATCGTGTCGATAAATGCTTTAACTGCGCGAGTTCAACTTGCAACTTACCTTCAAAGGTTCGTGCACGTTGTGAAAAGATGTCCAGAATAAGGCCTGTACGATCGAGTACACGACATTGAAATAAGGCCTCGAGGTTTCTTTCCTGAGATGGGCTTAAGGCATGATTAAATAACACCAGTTCGATGCCTTCAGCCTCGACTTTCTGCGCGATTTCATCGGCTTTACCCCGGCCTACGAAATACTTGGCATCAGGGGCATGTCGTTTACTGGTTACAATATCCGCCACAACAGCACCCGCAGAAACAGCTAGTTCCTGAAATTCTGTAATGTATTCACGTTGTAAATCTGCGTTTAGATCGATATGGACAAGGATGGCTTTCTCACCAATATCAGGGCGTTCAAACAAAATAGGTCTTCTATTAAAGCGTTAAGAATGTTCATTATACAACGCAAAACGGCTGCCTCCATAGTCATTTACTGACATTTGGAGACAACCGTTTTGTAATAACTAATTATGTATAGCTGCAGCTACATATTACCTGCGCCACTTCCACCATCATGTTCATCTTCTTGACCATTGGTCCAGCGTACTGGCCTGGCCGGAACAATTGTTGAAATTGCGTGCTTATAAACCATCTGGCTTACCGTATTGCGTAACATAACTGCGAATTGGTCAAAAGATTCAACCTGGCCTTGTAACTTAATACCATTTACAAGATAAATTGAAACAGGTACGCGTTCCTTACGCAGTGCATTCAAGAAGGGTTCTTGTAGTGATTGCCCTTTTGGCATGATCTTTACTCCTGACATTTTAGTTATTCTTATTTACCCACACGCCAATAAACACGTGTAAAATTTTTATTTTAGACAACTCTTATATAGTGCTGCAAAGATCTTTTTCAAGCCTTTAACCTAATAGAATAGTGTTTTTTTCAGATTTTTCAGGATTTTATGATAAATGAGTGAATCTATATCGAAAAAATTACAGTTGTTTTCTTTTCTAAGCCAGGTCATCTGCCGCTTTGCCAGTTGCCGCGTGGCGATAATGCCACGTTCAGTCATCTCGTCATACTCCATTAAACCATCAAGGAATTCCCATACCTGCCTATACCCAACGCAGCGCATAGACGGCATATCCAAATTCAAATCACCTCTAGATCTAAGCGCTTCGACCTCAGCAATAAAGCCAAGTTCCAACATCTGCTGGAAACGGTTGGCAATGCGCTCACGTAGCAAGGCCCGATCTTCTGGAAAAAAGGCAATTTTCACGACATTGTAGGGTAAGGCATGGGCGGTTTGTTGCTGCCAGTATTCGGTTAGCGTTTTACCGGAAATTTCAAACACCTCTAGCGCACGCTGTATTCGCTGCGGGTCGTTGGGGTGAATTCTTTGTGCGGAAACTGCATCAATTTTAGCTAACCGATCATGCATCGCCTGCCAGCCAAATTGCGCGGCATCAGCCTCCAGTTGCCCACGTATAGATGCATCGGCGGCGGGCAATTCAGACAAACCATCCTGCAAAGCCTTGTAATACAGCATGGTACCACCCACTAATACGGGCGTTTTTCCTCGGCTTAAAATTGACTTAATTTCTGCCAATGCATCTTCACGAAAATTTGCCGCGGAATAGGCCTCGGCTGGATCAATAATATCAATTAACTTATGTGGTGCGCGTGCCAGGGTTTCTGCATCAGGTTTGGCAGTGCCTATATTCATCTCACGATACACCAGGGCAGAATCGACACTAATCAATTCACAACCAAACTCTTCAACACAGGCTACAGCCAAATCTGTTTTGCCCGCCGCTGTAGGCCCCATTATAAAAATAATGCTCGGAACATTTTCTGCATCGGTAGATTTTTGAATAATTAAATCAGACATATAAAAGTGTAGCTATTGACCACGCATAAACCATTTATCCATGGCATCCAGACTAAACTCTGTCCATGTAGGTCGACCATGATTACACTGCCCGCTGCGTTCAGTTTGTTCCATATCACGCAGCAGTGCATTCATTTCTGGAATGCTTAAGCTGCGATTTGCTCGCACTGAGCCGTGGCAGGCCATAGTCCCCAATACCTTATTAATTTCATTACGGATACGCTCTGAGCTTCCATAGCTCAGTAAGTCGGATAGCACATCTCGGACCAGTGATTCGGCATCGGCACGCGCCAAAATAACGGGGATTTGTCGAATGCGAATTGACTCCGGGCTGGTGCGATCTAACTCAAAACCTAGCTCATTAAATAAGGCAGACTGCTCTTCCGCCAGGGTCGCTTCTTTTTCACTCAGATTCATACCAATTGGCACCAAAAGCGGCTGAGAAGCCACCGTCCCCTGTTCCATTGCCTGCTTTAAACGCTCATAGGTAATTCGTTCATGCGCCGCATGCATATCCACCACAACCATTCCTCTGGCCGTTTGCGAAAGAATAAACACCCCATGAAGCTGTGCCACTGCAAATCCCAGCGGTGGGATATCCGCTTCACTTTGTGCAATAGACTGAGCTTCATGCGCAGGTAAACCACGGGATAAATTGGCATAGGCCTGAATCTGCTCTGCAACCTGCAAAGCCATGCTGCCCTGCCGTGGGGCAGAGCCGAAACTTGTCATATTACCCATAGAATGATTAGGTGACTGGGCCGATGAAAACTGCATTTCTTGAGCGACATATGAGGCAGATTCACCAACCCCCTCTGCACTTAAACCATTAACATCCGCAGGCCGAACATCTGCCAATGCCTTATGAATTCCGCGAAATAAAAAGTCATGCACACTGCGACTCTCACGAAAGCGCACTTCATGTTTGGTGGGATGCGCATTCACATCGACAAGGGCAGGATCCAATTCTAAATACAGCACATAGGCCGGATGTCGACCGTGATACAAAACGTCCTGATAGGCCTGGCGCACCGCATGCGTCACTAACTTGTCACGAATAATCCGTCCATTTACAAAGAAATACTGCATATCTGCCTGCGAACGTGAAAAGCTTGGCAAGGCAATCCAGCCATACATTTTCAAACCCGCCGCCTCAAACTCCATGAATTGCGACTGCTCTATAAAGGCCTTGCCACACACCTCGGCAATCCGCTGCTCCATTTCAGTTCGGTTATCCGCCGCGCGCCATTGCTTAATCACCCGCTGATTATGATTTAAGGTAATTCCCACATCAAAGTGACTTAAGGCAATGCGCTTAACGACATCTTCCAGGTGATTAAACTCGGTTTTTTCGGTGCGTAAAAATTTACGTCGCGCCGGCACGTTATAAAACAAATCACGCACTTCAATGGTTGTGCCTTCACTGTGTGCTGCCGGCGATAATTGCGCAGACTGCTCATCCTGGCCCTGCACTTTGAAACCTTCAGCATCCTGTTGGCGCGAAACAATACTCATACGACTAATCGAGGCAATACTCGGCAAGGCCTCACCACGAAAGCCCAGGCTTTCTATATGCTCCAGATCATCCAGATTACGAATTTTACTGGTGGCATGACGCGACAAGGCCAGCGCCAGATCATCTTTATGAATGCCATGACCATTATCACGAATGCGAATTAACTTGGCACCACCCTGCTCAACGTCTATATCAATTTTCGTCGAGCTCGCATCAATACTATTTTCCAGCAGTTCTTTCACCACTGAGGCAGGCCTTTCAACCACCTCACCCGCGGCGATCTGGTTAATAAGCTGATTGGGCATTTGCTGAATACGTTTGGACATGAAAATACTTGCTCGGTGAAGGTGCAGAGAGTTTAACAAGCTTTAGAGGCTAGAAAAAGAAATCGAAATATTAGATCAAGGCATAAGGCGCGAACGCATCTGCTATCACCAGAAAAGGACCATTACTAAATGCAATTAAAATAGATTTTCTAACTTAGAAGTAAGATTAAATACTATGGTAGGCTCATCTGCAACAATGGGCTTAAGCATAAGATATTCACCATAATCTCAGTCGGCTTTTTATGATCGGTATAGCTGTATCCATTTTTGCTCTATTACTCAGTACAGCAGCATTATTGCTGGGCATAGGTTTACAGGGCACTTTACTTGGCTTGCGTGCAGGTGTCGAAAATTATTCAATGACAATAACCGGCATTGTGATGTCATCCTATTTTATTGGCTTTGCTTTAGGTAGTTACTATTGTCCGCGAATTATTCGAAACTTTGGCCATATCCGTGCCTATGCCGCCATGGCCGCAATGGCCTCTGCTGCTGCAATTTCCTATGCAATCAATACCGATCCCTGGTTGTGGATTCTGTTAAGAGTTTTAACCGGCTTCTGTATCGTCGGATTATACGTAGTGATCGAAAGCTGGCTGAATGCATTAGCCAGCAACACTATGCGCGGACGTTATTTTGGTGTTTATATGATTATCACCCTGCTAGCAATGGCAGGAGGGCAACACCTGTTAAGGCTGGGAGATGTGGCCAGTTTTGAACTGTTTGCCATCACTACAATCCTGATTGTTCTTTCGCTGATTCCCGTAGCGCTTACACGTATACCGCAACCTGAACTTAGCTCATCTAAACACCTTAAGCTAAAGCACTTGTTTGCCATATCACCACTGGGTGTAGTGGGTAGTTTATCAGCGGGTCTGGTAACGGGATCCTTCTGGGGACTCGGCGCTCTTTATGCTGCACAAATCGGTCTGGATGAAACAGGTGTTGCCTGGCTAATGAGTGTCATCATCCTGGGTGGTGCTACTATACAATGGCCACTGGGTTTATTATCAGATGTTTTTGATCGCCGAAAAATCATTATGCTGTGCAGCTTTACCGGGGCTGGCCTGGCATTATTTAATAGCATAATTAACATAGACAACAGCTGGTTGTTCTATTCCGTTTCTTTTTTCTTCGGTGGTTTTATTTTTACCCTCTATGCACTCAGCGTAGCTCATACTAATGACTGTATAGATGCCGAAAATAGCCTCGGGGCCGCACAGGGCTTGTTACAGCTTTATGGTATTGGCGCTATTATCGGGCCTTTATTAACCAGTCAGGCACTTGAGTACTTTGGCCCTAAAGGAATGTTGATTTTCTTTGCCACTATTATGACGGCTCTGGGCATGTTTACCCTGCACCGCATGCATTACAGATCAGCACCATCCGTTGATGAACAGCATGACTTTATTCCTCTGGCAAGAACATCTCCAGTTGCACTTGAGATGAGCTCACTAAATGAGCCACCAGTGGCCCATGAAAACAATGATTAAGGCTCCTGGCTGACACCAGTGGCATATTAGATTTTTCTAAAATTCACCCGTATATTTATTTTAAACGGGCCGCTTTATATTCATAAACAGTTAAGGAATCATTGAAATGTAAATTTTTGTGTAAATTGTCTTTTTCAACTTTACACTTTGTAAATTTATGAGACTTTAATTTACAGGCGTATTCTAGCGAGCTTTCAGCCATGAGAACCGCAGTATTGTCGAGTAATAATATCTTATGCGCAGCATTCATGTAAAAATACTCAGAAATTAGCGACTAACCCGTCGACATTCCTGACACTATTAAAACGTAGCGCCATAGATGATATACAACTTGTTGATATATCTATAATTTTTAATCTGGCTTAAAAATTGCATCGTTTAGCATAATTGAACAAAATATATAAACCATTAGGAAAATGATTTCATGGATATCATCTGTAAACTCAGGGAAATTGCGGCTGTTTCATTATTCAGTATTTGCACACTATCCAATGCCGCCACCGTCCATTTAGCTGGTGATACCGTGGATTTCTATTATGACGATACCCCGCCTGGTATGTCCGCCTACGGCCCATTATCGGTTGTTGGCGACTCCATTTTTGCTCAATCTGTGAATCTTTCAGCAAGCGCTACAAATGGCAGCTCTGACTCAATAAATGCACTGGGCTCAATCACCATTGTTGCGAAGTCGGGCTATAACTTCGATTCTATATACGTTACACAATTTGGTGATTATTCACTCAGTGGTGCAGGTGCATCGATTAATGTTAACGGCACATTATCTGTTGAAGATTCTAATAATGCTGCAACAACATCTAGTAACGGCCTATCGGTAACGGGCCTTGGACTAAGTGATGGCTTAACACACGAATGGCAGGCAACTTCTGGTTTTGATTTGAGCACAGCAACCTGGGGCAATGTTAATTCTATTGAACTTAGCCTGGACACCCTGCTTTCCGCGGCAACATCAACGAATGGTGAGTCTGCATTTACTCAAAGCAAATTCGTTGGCGGCGGGATGGTAACGATTGAAACCAGCGTTGTACCTGTACCCGCTGCTGTTTGGTTATTTGCTTCGGGTTTGCTGGGCTTAGCCGGTGTTGCAAGAAGATCAAACAGAACCTGAAACTATACAACCACCAAACCTGATAGATATAGGTCAATAAAATGAATAAATTAACATCTACTTTACTTGCATGCTGTGCGCTGCTTACAGCTACATCCAACGCAGCACCTGTTACCATTTATGGCACAGATGTCTCTTTTACTTACGATAATAGCTCCTATTTTGGCACTGCCAATGTAGTCGGTAATAGCATTTTTTTCCAGCCGACTACCTTTAAAGCCGAATCATTAAATGGTGCTGGCGCAGTATCACTAAGTGACACGTTAACTGTTGATGTTAAGTCAACCACTATTGGCTATAACATGTCATCATTTATGCTAGTAGAACAGGGTGACTACACGCTTTCGGGAGCTAGCTCTAGCGTTACCGCGTCTGGCCGTTTGGGTGTCGCCAGCAAAACATCACTATGCGGTTATATAGTTTGTAAAGACTCGAGTATTTTCAATGTAGCCGCTACTGATTTAGATACTGTTGGCGCACTCACAGAATGGAATGGCTCAACATCGGTTGATCTTGCAGACACGATTGGCTGGGGTTCAGATTCATTCGTGCAGCTATCATTACAAAATAATTTATTAGCAACCACTACTGAGCTTGGCGATGATGCGATGATTCAGAAAAAGTTTGGCGCTGTTGGTGTAACCATTAACCCGGTACCCGTACCCGCGGCATTGTGGTTATTTGGTTCTGGTCTAATTGGAATTGCGACATTCGCTAAGCGTAGAAAGGCATAACTTATTTCAGCATGAGATAATACCTGGTATTTCAAAGGCGACTAACTAGTCGCCTTTTTTATGTCTCAATTTATGGGTATGCGTGGATATCGGTATTGGTTATAGCAACTTATTCTGAACAGTGAAGAATTCACACATTGAAACAGCCACGAATCGTGGCTGTTGATATTAACTCGCAGGAATATACAACTTATTACCCACACGTAGGTCATCACTTCTAAGTGAATTACGTGTACGCAAATGAGATACCGGCAAGCTATATTTATCACTAATTTCAGCCAGCGTATCACCCTTCTTAATCACGTAATGATCCTGCGCCTCTGACAACCAGGTACCTGGAGGAGCTTTACGAGAGAAGTAATCATTTACACCGCGCAATATAGCCTTTGCCAATTTGTTCTGATGCGCCCTGCTACGTAATTTACGCTCTTCCTTAGGGTTTGAAATAAAGGCGGTCTCTAACAAAATTGCGGGGATATTAGGCGCTTTCAATACGGCAAAACCGGCTTGCTGTACTCTCTTTTTGTGTACTCTACCTACCCGGCCTAGCTCTTTAAGCACTTCATCGCCTATATCCAGGCTTGATTCAATGGTGCCCGTAAGCGATAAATCCAGCAATACCTGTCGAACCATTTTATCTTTATGGTTCAGGTCTATATCACCAAATAATAGATCGACTTTATTCTCTTTTTCCGCCAGTAATCTTGCAGATTCCGACGTTGCTCCACTCACTGATAAGGCATAAACCGATGCACCTCGTGCGCGGGAATCGGGAAATGAATCCGCATGAATAGAGATCATTAAGTCTGCGTCTATTTTATGCGCCTTTTTAATGCGATCGCGTAAGTGCATAAAGCGATCTTTGTCGCGAATTAGCTCGCCACGCATACCCTTAGTCGCATCTATTTCTTTCTTCAAACGGTGAGCAATTTGTAAGGTCACATTTTTTTCATGCGTACCTAAACGCCCCGTTGCACCGGGATCATTTCCGCCATGACCCGCATCTATTGCGACAATCACATCTCGTAGAGATTTCTTTTTGTCTGTTTCTTTATGCGCCAATGAAGCCGAGCCTACTTGCTCTTTTACATCAACAACCAAACGGTGACCGTTATTACCTTTTGGCTCAAGCAAGAAGCTATTGGGTGTAGTACGTGATTTTAAATCCAGTACGATGCGTAAGTCATGTGTATTACGCACACCCATGCGAATGCTCTTGAGTTGACGACTATGCAGCGCCTGAAGCACACCTGAATCCATCAAGCGAGTTTGTTTTAAATCGAGAACTAAACGCTCTGGTTTATGCAGTGCAAATAAGGAGTGTTTTACTGGGCCGTCTAAATCAAATACCAATCGGGTTTTATTGGGCTCACGTGAGATACGAATATTTTTCACACTGATGTGCGGAGCATCAGATTGACTCGCCGCTTGAGTTAACCCAGGCACAGCTGCCATGGCCCCTAGGCCAGCAATTCTACTAGTTAACTGTGATAAAAATTGGCGTCGCTGTTTTTTCATCTCACACCTCAATACAACCGAGTGTTTATATTTTTACTATTTCATACTGATTTTTGACATCGACTCCAGGCGATTGATTTCACCTAGATGGATATTCAGAGATCATATATGTATTACATATTGTCTATGTAGTTTGGCAAGATCTCAGAGAAAAGCAAGGAAGATGAGGGGTTTTTATTAATAATTTTAATAAGATAGGCGGTTTATCTAATCTAATTAATAAGATAGAGAGCTAATTATTTTACGGCCTTTATCTGTATTTGAGCTGAGCTCACACAGCCTGCCGTGGTAGCCCTGCTCCGTTTGATAACTCAATTGACACAACACATCGGCAACCGGGAGATAGCCTTCTGCCTTCTCTGGCCACTCAATTAAGCAAATAGACTGTTCATCAAAATAGTCTCTACCGCCGGCGTATTCCAATTCATCTGGCCCGCCCAAACGGTATAAATCAAAATGATATATTTGTTGGCCATTAATTAGATAGGCTTCGACCAGTGTATAGGTTGGACTTTTGACATTCCCCTGAAATCCTAGTGACTGCAAAAAACCTCTCACAAAAGTCGTTTTACCCGCACCAAGGTCACCTTGCAGAAATATGACACAACCTGCTTTCGTATGCCTGGCAATGGATGCGGCTAGTTTTAGCTGCGCATTTTCATCCTTTAAAAACAAGGTAAAATCAGCCACTATATATTTACCAATTGACGAATATGCGCATACAAATCACTCGCGAGTAAGCCGGTTTGCCCATCTTTAGCGGCCAGGTCACCGGCCAGGCTGTGCACACAAAGCCCCATCTGGGATGCCAGCTCTAATCCATAACCTTGTGCAATAAAACCGCCAATGACCCCACTCAATACATCACCCATGCCCGCTGATGCCATTCCCGGATTACCATAGGGACACACTTGCGGCAGTTTTTCACCTGCAGAAACAGGCGATTGCAACAAGCTTCCTGCACCTTTTAACACAATATAGCCACCGTATTTTTGCTGCAACAACTCCACGCTAGTAAAACGTGAATTTTGTATAACCGATGTGGATTCTCCCAATAAACCAGCGGCTTCTCCGGGATGTGGCGTTAAAACCCAGTCATCACGCTGCCCATCGTCTTCCTCGCTCAACAAGCGCAAGGCACCTGCATCTATCAGCTTGGGTACGTGCGACTGCAAGGCAGCAGAGAGTAAATTACGCGACCATGTGCTATCCGTCATTCCTGGGCCAATGACAATGGCCGTCGCTTTATTCAGCAAATCGCTTGAAACATGCCCGTCATTTGTTGCGCACAACATAATTTCAGGTCTCCCCGCCAACAAAACGGCTGCATGCTCTTCATGACTCACTATGGTGACTAAACCCGCGCCGACTCTTAGTGCGGCTTCCGCGGCCATACGCACAGCACCCGGCATACCTTTATCGCCACCAAGAACGATCACATGCCCGCATTGGTGTTTATGCATACTGTGGATACGCGGTTTCAACTGAAGCCGTAATTTCGCCCAGTCCAGGCAAATGGCTTGAGGCACTTGCCGTTTATACACGCCGTCTGGAACAGCCAGGCTATCGAACAGCAACTCACCACAGTGATCGACACCCATATAAGTTAACAGGCCTGCTTTCAGGCCAATAAAGCTCATTGTAGACGTTGCAATAATAGCGCAGCCTGCCACCCGCCCGGTATCTGCACACAATCCGGACGGCACATCTACCGCTATCACGGAGGTGCCCGACTGATTAATTATTTGAACCGTTTCAGCCCACTCACCTTCAAGATCTCGTTGCAGACCGGTGCCAATTAAGGCATCTATCACAACATCGGCCTGAGTCACTAAACTCTGCGAAAATTCAACCAGTTGATGACTTAGTGAGTGCCAGTCTTTCCACGCGGTTTTTACATCGCCTTGCAGCTTTGTCGGGTCAATCAAACTCACCACACTTACATCGAGGCCGCTCTGCATAGCCAACTTTGCAACAACGTATCCATCACCCGCATTATTGCCCGCACCACACACCACAACTATGCGTTTTGCAATTGGATAACGATTTTGCAAATGATTAAATAACGCCTTCCCCGCACGCTTCATTAATTCATATCCAGAAATATTGAATTCGTTAATCGTAATTGCATCGAGATTACGCACGGCTTCGGTGCTATATAGATTCGTGGGAAGTAGTTGACGTGTGGCAGGATTCATTGAGTGATAATGCTGAATTGCAAGATGAAAATCAATATGAGTTTATGTAAAAGGCTATTGTTTTAACTATCTGTGCACTCATTATGCCCCTTCGCCAATAAATGAAGAAAATGCCTGTTGCAGCAAATCCGCCTGAATACTTAAGCCAGTAACGCCTAATAACTCAATGGCACATTCAGCTGTGCATAAGCCACCATCCAGCTGATTACGTCTTAAGTGATAGCGAGATTTTTTACCTGCGGTAAATTGAATGCAGGGCAAATCATGCAAATAAGGGCTGCGATTATAAATTTTACGCGCTTCCTGCCACGTACTATCAATTAAAATAAAATGTTTGAATTGCGGTGCTTTATTAGAGGCTATGTTTTTTTCATGCTGAAACACTAATGCGACTTCACCTTCAGCAATTAATTTTAACAACGATTTATCCGGCTCGGTTCGCTGCCAAATAATAGTTCTCACATTGGGAATAATACGAGAGATTAACTGCCCCGTATTTGAGGGTTTTTGAGTTTCACGTGAATGGGTTAATAATATAAGTTGCATGCCCCATATACTAACCTTTATTGATTAATGCTTAAATTTATATACCCGCGTAAATTATACTTTATGCAACCCTAAGCTGATCGCGACCTTCGTTTTTAGCTTCATACATTGCTTTATCAGCACGTTGAAATAGACTAATGCCGTTATCTAATTTATTTCTGCACGCAAGGCCAATACTCACCGACACATCCAGCTTTTGACCTGAAATCTCCATATTAATGTCGCGTACCGATTCTAAAATACGATCGGCAATAACGGATGAATCATCGCAATCTGAATTAGTTAACAAGACAACAAATTCTTCACCACCATAGCGAAACAACATATCAGTCGTGCGAATACTGTGTTGAATAGTTGCGGCTACCTCTTTAAGCACATCGTCTCCTACGCTGTGCCCAAAGGCATCGTTTACTTTTTTGAAATAATCGATATCAATCACCAATAAAGAAATATCCTGACGATAACGTTGTGACATACTAATTTCACGCTCTAATGATTCATCAAATGTAGAACGATTTCTGACGCCTGTTAATGCATCACAATACGCCATCAAACTGGCTTTTCTAAACTGAATTGAATTACGCAATGGATAGATCAGGATAGAAAGTAAATCTTCTAAAAGGATTAATTCAGACTCTACAAACTTTCGACCACGAAATACGCTAAGTTTACCTAATTCCAAACCTTCAATTTGTAAATTATATGAACAACTGTGCCCCTTCTGGCGAGCAGACTGAATATTTACGCTTGGCTCTTCACAGCTATAGGCAAAGCCATCAAATAGAAAATAACAATGAATGTGCTCCATAAACTTATTCAGAACCCAATCAACATCAAGTGACATTTGCAGTGACATCGCCAAATCTAACTGGGCCTGTTGCTCTAACCCACGGCTATATACTTTTTTCTCTGGTTTCTCAGAATTACTAAAGACACTCTTAACTTCTTTCAGCTCTCTGATCATTTCCTGAGTTGATGGATGAATCTGCATTGTCGTCTTTCCTGATTAAGTCTTAATCACCAATAAAGCGACAACCATGCCAACTATAAATTGAATACAATATATTCAATTTATTCAACAAGTTACAATAAAAAAATAGAAAATAAAAAAGAAATTATCGGCGAAATGGGGACAGGGAAAAGAGGAAAAATAAAGAAAAGACAGAATTCTGACGGCAATTTATTGCCACCTTTGGCAAGGTAAACAGCTAATTTAAGAGGACTACAGCAATTTATTCAGATGCCGGTAGCAAGCAAGCACCAACAGAACCAACCATGCAGTGCTCGCCATTAACCCAAATAGCGTGGTCAAAAATTGCCATACGTAAATTTGCACCCTGCAACTGAGCACCGACTAACTCCGCATACGATAAATTAGCGCCTGATAAATCAGCTTGTTGAAGATTTGCCTGACGTAAATTTGCACCTTTCATATTGCTTTGTTGTAATTGTGACTCGCTTAAATTTGCATTAGACAAATTAGCATAAGCCAGATCGGCTTGAATAAGTATGGATTTAGAAAGATCAATTGAGTCTAATTTAGCACTGCGGAAATTGACTTCCGTCAGGTTGCGACTGCGCAAAACTTCACCTTGTTTATTGCAACCAGACCAGTTAATACCTGGTTGTGCTCTTGCATTACAGTCTGCAAGGCGAGCATCTTTATCACTTTGCCCGACCAGATAAAAACCCGCAATGACAATAACAACTAAAGCGAGCAAGCCAATATATACCTGATATTTTTTAGGTTGCGCGCTATGCCGTTGTAATACATCATCGCGAATTTGACGATGCAATTGCATCACCTGTTCTTCAACTACACGACGCTCGTCGTGCAACTCATCATCTGCTGCAGATTGAGAACTGCGCTCATCTTCGCGTATACGCGCCAGCATCAAAGCACGATCTCCCTGAGGAGAGCCTGATTCCTTGACCACTTCTGGCACAATCGCGGGAAAGTTTTTTGCGGCTGACCAATGTATTTTATCCTGACTCACCAGTGTTTCTTGAGTCATTCTACCCAATACCAAATAACTACCAATCAGCTTATTGGGGAATGGTCCCTGGACACTTTCTCCCTGCTTAATATACCATCGACCTGCACTTGATTTACCCATGAATGCTCACAATAATTGCCACATAGAAATATATAGCAATAATCACTCCAATATGTGGCTGCCGCAGCATTAAAAGTTGTGATTCAATGTTAAGGCTTTAACACCGTAATGCCACCCATATAGGGTAGCAATACGTCTGGCACATTAATACTACCGTCTGCTTGCTGGTAATTTTCCAAAACAGCAACCAGCGTTCGGCCAACGGCTAATCCTGAACCATTAACCGTATGCAATAACTCTGGCTTGCCGGTTTCAGGATTACGCCAGCGCGCACTCATACGGCGCGCCTGAAAATCTTCAAAGTTACTACACGAAGATATTTCACGGTAGGCTTGCTGCCCCGGTAACCAGACTTCTAAATCATATGTTTTAGCCGAAGAAAATCCGGTGTCACCAGCACACAGAGTTAACATGCGATAAGGTAAGTTTAATTTTTGTAAAATAGTTTCTGCATGACCGGTTAATTCTTCGAGTGCAGCCCATGAGTCTTCTGCTTTAACCAGCTGCACCATTTCAACTTTTTCAAATTGATGCTGGCGAATCATGCCACGGGTATCTTTACCGTAGGTACCAGCCTCAGCTCTAAAACAAGGCGTATGCGCTGTCATTTTTACAGGCATATCTTTGGCATCAATAATCTCACCACGGGCAATATTTGTTACCGGAACTTCCGCCGTGGGAATTAAATAATAATTACTTTCACCGCTAAAATTAAACAGATCATCTTCAAATTTAGGTAACTGCCCCGTGCCTTTTAAACTATCCGCATTCACAATATACGGCACATACACTTCTTCATAACCGTGTTCAGTGGTATGCAAATCCAGCATAAATTGAATCAAGGCGCGATGTAACCTGGCCATTGCACCGTGCATTACAACAAAACGAGAACCGGCTAACTTGGCCGCGGTTTCAAAATCCAGCCAGTTATTAGGCGCACCTAATTCAACATGATCTTTAGCCTCAAAATCAAATTGAGTCGGCTCACCCCATTTTTTAATTTCTATATTGTCGTCTTCAGATTTACCTGCAGGTACCGAGTCATCCAATAGATTAGGCATGCCCATCATCATTTCGTGGATCTGCTCTTGTGCATCATCTAATTGCTTTTTTGCCGCATCTAATTCATCACCCAGGTTGGCTACTTCAGCAAGCAAAGGCGCGATATCTTCGCCTTGTGACTTTGCTTTACCAATACTTTTAGATTTAATATTACGTTCGTTCTGTAATTCCTGAGTTTTAACGGCTACCACTTTGCGCTTGGCTTCAAGCTCATTGAACTTACTTATATCGAGTTCATAACCACGAATGGCTAATTTATTAGCCACTGTTTCAATATCATTTCTTAATAATTTCTGATCTAACATTTTTAAATTCTTATCACTAAATAAAGTTAAACAAATGACTTAGCCCAGGCCGCACCAATCCAGGCAGCAGCAATACAAACTACGACATTGAGCAATACATTTAAAAAAGCACGCTGTACAAACCCTTGCTCTAATAAATGCAATGTATCCCAGGAAAAAGTTGAAAAGGTTGTGAGCGCACCAAGTACGCCCACCACTAAACCTAATTTAATTTCCTGTGACACATTAAATTTTTGCACTAACAAAATGGACAACATCCCAATTGCTAAGGACCCCAATACATTTACGACAAAAGTACCATAAGGAAAACTTCGACCGAACCAGTTATATATACCAGATGAAATCGAATAACGAAGCACTGCACCCAGTGCTCCACCCATGGCGACAAAGAGAAGTGCTTTCAAGACTTATTCTGCTGCAAATATTGGAATAACCTTATCGGCTACTTCTTTGTATTCAGGAATTTCATGGAAATTAAGGTAACGATAGACTTCATCTCCCATTGTTTCCAAATGCTTCACACTATCCATATATTCTGCAACCGTAGGTATATGACCAACAATGCCCGCTACCGCACTCAGCTCAGCCGATGCCAGATAAACATTTGCACCATTACCTAAACGGTTAGGGAAGTTACGTGTAGAGGTCGACATAACCGTAGAGTTATCAGCAACGCGCGCCTGATTACCCATGCATAAAGAACAACCTGGCATTTCAGTCCGTGCGCCCGCTTTACCAAAAATACTGTAATAACCTTCTTCTGATAACTGTCGCTCATCCATTTTAGTGGGTGGTGCAATCCACATGCGTGTTGGAATACTGCTTATTCCTTCTAACACTTTCCCCGCAGCACGATAATGACCAATGTTCGTCATGCAAGAACCAATAAACACTTCATCAATTTTTGTACCTGCAACAGCTGATAATAATTTCACATCATCGGGATCATTCGGGCAGGCAAGAATAGGTTCTTTTATTTCATTCAAATCAATTTCAATAATTTCTGCGTATTCGGCATCGGCATCTGGTTGTAGTAATTGCGGATCGGCTAACCATGCCTCCATGCCATCTATACGACGTTGCAGTGTGCGCTTATCTTCGTAACCACTGGCAATCATCCACTTCAATAGTGTGACGTTTGAATTTAGATACTCAATAATAGGTTCTTTATTTAAATGCACCGTACAGCCATTCGCAGAACGCTCAGCCGAGGCATCAGATAACTCAAACGCCTGCTCTACTTTTAAATCTGGCAAGCCTTCAATTTCTAATACACGACCATTAAATACATTCTTTTTGCCTTTTTTATCAACCGTTAGTAAATCTTTTTGAATGGCGACATAGGGTATGGCATTGACCAAATCACGCAACGTAACACCCGGCTGCATTTTGCCTTTAAAACGAACCAGTACAGACTCCGGCATATCCAGCGGCATTACGCCAAGTGCTGCACCAAATGCCACCAGGCCAGAACCCGCCGGGAAGCTGATACCTAATGGGAAACGCGTATGTGAGTCACCACCGGTACCGACTGTGTCAGGCAAAATCATACGATTTAACCAGGAATGAATAATGCCATCACCTGGGCGTAGCGAAACACCCGAACGTGTCTGCATAAAATCTGGCAGTGTGTGCTGTAGATCAATATCTACTGGCTTAGGATAAGCAGCAGTATGACAGAAAGACTGCATCACCAAATCGGCTGAAAAACCTAAGCAGGCCAGCTCTTTCAATTCATCACGCGTCATTGCACCGGTAGTATCTTGTGAACCGACCGTTGTCATCATTGGCTCACAGTACGTACCTGGGCGCACACCCTCAACGCCGCAGGCTTTACCCACGATTTTCTGTGCCAATGAGAAACCTTTACCCGAGTTGACCGGATCCACAGGGCGTAAAAATATATCCGATGGCGCTAATCCTAAGAACTCACGTGAGCGAGCCGTTAAGCCACGACCGATAATCAGCGGGATACGGCCATTGGCACGCACTTCATCCGGCATAGTCGATGGGCGCAAATCAAACTTACACACCTCGCTTCCATCTTCTGCCAGTACCACTCCATCATATGGGCGAATACGAATCACATCACCGGTGTTCATTTTTTCTACATCACACTCAATCGGCAAGGCGCCTGAGTCTTCTGCTGTATTGAAGAAAATAGGCGCAATTTTGCCACCCAGCACCACGCCACCTTCATGCTTGTTAGGTACAAATGGAATTTCTACACCCATATGCCACAACACGGAGTTAATCGCCGATTTACGCGAAGAGCCGGTACCCACAACATCACCAACATAGGCTATTGAGTGGCCCTTCTTTTTTAGCTCCTCAATGGTTTCCAGCGGATTATCCATTTTTGAAACCAGCATCGATTTTGCATGCAATGGAATATCAGGTCGACTCCAGGCCTCTGTCGCAGGAGACAGATCATCGGTATTGGTTTCACCCGGTACTTTATAAACCGTAACCGTAATTTCTTCTGCCATTTCAGGTTGACTGGTAAACCACTCAGCATCCGCCCAGGACTGAATAACCTGCCTGGCATAATCATTGGTTTTAGATTTTTCGGTCACATCATGAAATGCATCATAAATCAGCAAGGTATGAGACAGTGCCTTAACAGCTGCGGGCGCCGTCACATCATCATCCAGGCTGGCAATCAATGATTGAATATTGTAGCCACCCAACATTGTGCCCAGTAGTTCAACCGCATATTCACGCGAAATAGAACTGCAGACGGTCTCACCGCTAGCCACTGCCGATAAAAAAGCCGCTTTAACATAAGCCGCCTGGTCGACACCGGGTGGTACACGATGAATCAGTAAATCCAGTAATGCCTGTGCATCTTCACTACCCGGATTCTTAATTAACTCAACTAGTTCAGCAACCTGCTGAGTATCTAAAGCCAGTGGGGGCAAGTTTTCTGCAGCGCGATCTTCAACATGTTTGCGGTAAGCCTGGAGCACGGTTGGTTCCTTATAAATCAGTTTTTTAATTTCGTCACATTATACAGTGTGCGCAATTCAATTTCCTATGTTATCAAAATCAATGCATTTATTAATCTTAGAAAAGCCACTTAGCACATTTATGCAGGGTAAACAGATGAATTCCTATTTTTATATATTATGAAATGCCAATTTCTAGTAATATACCGCCTCCAAATATACAATGGGGCCGCAATTAATATGCATTTCTTAGCACTATTTCCTTTTCTGAAATGGTTTAAATTTGTAACCAAAGACACCCTAAAAGCCGACCTTATTGCGGGTTTAACCGGTGCTGTTATCGTATTACCACAGGGCGTCGCCTTTGCAACCATTGCTGGTTTACCGCCTGAATATGGTTTATACACCGCTATGGTCACCCCCATCATCGCTGCCCTGTTTGGATCCTCATATCATCTGGTATCCGGGCCCACCACCGCCATATCCATAGTCGTATTCGCAGCCATCAGTAACTACGCAGAACCAGGTAGCCCAGAATTTATATCCCTTGCACTCACCCTTACTTTTATAGCCGGTGTTTACCAGCTGGGTTTTGGCATAGCACGCCTGGGGGCATTAGTTAATTTTGTATCACATACGGTTGTTATTGGCTTTACGGCAGGCGCTGCAATATTAATTGCCACCAGCCAGATGAAACACATTTTAGGTATTGAGATACCTAAGGGCGAATCATTTTTACATACATGGATAGATATTTTTTCCGAGATAGGCAGTAGTAATTTTTACTTGATCGGCATTGCATTAGCTACCTTGCTCACCGCGCTTGCCATTAAAAAGTTCACACCTAAAATACCTAATTTACTAGTGGGTATGGTCGTTGGCAGCTTTATTGCCTATGCCTTTAAAGATAGTGGTGCAGGCATCGCCTTGATTGGTGAGATCCCTGGCCAGCTTCCACCGCTTTCTTCACCTGATTTTTCACTGGATACTATAAAGCAGCTGGCACCTGAAGCATTTGCTATCGCCTTATTAGGCTTAATAGAAGCCGTGTCAATTAGTCGAGCCGTTGCGACTAAATCAAATCAGCGCATAAATTCAAATCAGGAATTTATTGGCCAGGGTATGTCGAACATATTTGGTAGTTTTTTCTCAAGCTATGCGGGCTCAGGTTCTTTTACTCGCTCAGGCATTAATTATGCGTCTGGTGCAAAAACACCTATGTCGGCCATCTTCGCCGCGATGTTTTTATTAATCATTATTTTACTGATTGCACCACTCACGGCCTACTTGCCGGTAGCATCAATGGGTGGTGTAATTTTATTAGTTGCATATAATCTCATCGACATCCATCACATCAAAATGATTATTAAAAATAGTGGTTCCGAAACCGCTATTTTACTCACCACATTCTTAAGTACACTATTCCTGGAACTGGAATTTGCAATATACATGGGTGTATTAATATCACTCGTTTTTTACTTAAGAAAAACATCTATTCCGGAAATTCCAACCCTGTCTGTTAATGTTGATCCAGGAACTGATAGACGCTGCTTTATTGATATTCAAGAAAAACCACTTAAGCAGTGTCCTCAACTAAAAATCATTCGTATTGATCGTTCGATTTATTTTGGTTCTATAAATTATATACAGGAAAGAATTTCACATATTGTAGAAAACGAGCAGATCTACCACATTATGATAGATGCTTCACGCATCAACTTCATCGACCTTGCAGGTGCTGAAGGGCTTATATCAGAAAATAAAATATTGAAGTCTCATGGTGGCGGATTGTATTTTGTAGGCATTAAATCATCAGTATACGAATTTGCGGCCAAATCCTCATTTATTAGAAAAATTGGTTCCGATCATTTTTATGATTCTAAGAGCCATGCCATAGCATCTATATATAAGAAACTGGATAATGATATCTGCGCAAAATGTCCGGCGCAAATATTTACAGAATGTAATGCGTAATTAGTAAAAAAGACAATAACAGGAATACGGGTTTTTATTATTCTATTTTGACAATAGGTATTAATCATACATATTTTTTTCTATTGTCACTTACTTAGAAACACTATCAATTACGAGTAATATTTATTAATAAAAAAGCCCGCATATAGCGGGCTTTTTTATTGGGCATAGTAAGACAATTTAATAATTGTAATTTCTATACCTATCTCTTATGCATTTTTCTTAGACATGTAGTCTTCAACCGCTGCACTAATCGCATCTTCCGCCAGTACGGAACAGTGAATTTTTACCGGTGGAAGTGCCAGCTCTTCTACAATGTCCATGTTCTTTATCGCCTTGGCTTCTTCTATGGTTTTGCCTTTCATCCACTCGGTAACCAGGGAGCTTGAGGCAATTGCAGAACCACAACCATAGGTTTTGAACACCGCATTTTCAATTATGCCGTCATCGCTTACCTGTATTTGTAAGCGCATTACATCACCACACGCCGGTGCACCCACCATACCCGTGCCCACGTTTTTTGCATTTTTATCTAACACACCTACATTACGAGGGTTTTCGTAGTGATCGAGTACTTTGTCGCTGTATGCCATGGTGTTTCTCCAAACTGTTGTTCTATTTTAACGCTAGCATTTAGACCAGCGTTAGCTATTTTAATTCGTTACCTTAGACGGCAAAAGATCCGTCTAATGGGCGGCCCATTCAACGCTGTTAAGATCAATGCCGTCTTTGAACATATCCCATAGCGGTGACAGGTCGCGTAGTTTATCCACCGCCTTTTTCACCAGGCCGATGGTGTAATCAATTTCTGCTTCCGTGGTGTAACGACCAATGGTGAAGCGTAATGAGCTGTGTGCCAGTTCGTCGCTGCGGCCAATCGCGCGTAATACGTAGCTGGGCTCTAAACTCGCCGAGGTACAGGCGGAGCCTGAAGACACGGCGATGTCTTTTAGGGCCATGATCAGGCTTTCACCTTCTACGTAGTTGAAGCTGATATTTAGATTACCGGCAATGCGGTGATCCATATCGCCATTCACATACACCTCTTCCATGTCTTTTAGGCCGTTGTATAAACGGTTACGTAAGGCCAGGAAGCGTGCATTTTCGGCATGCATTTCTGCTTTGGCGATGCGAAAGGCCTCGCCCATGCCGGCAATTTGATGCGTGGCTAATGTGCCCGAACGCATGCCACGTTCGTGGCCACCGCCGTGCATTTGTGCCTCGATGCGGATACGTGGCTTACGGCGGACGTAAAGTGCGCCGATGCCTTTAGGGCCGTAGACTTTATGCGCGGAGAAGCTCATTAAATCGACTTTTAGCTTGTCCAGATCAATGTCGACCTTGCCGGCACTTTGTGCGGCGTCCACATGGAAGATAATTTTGTTTTTACGGCACAGTTCACCGATCGCTTCGATGTCCTGAATCACACCAATTTCATTGTTCACGTGCATGATGCTAACCAAAATAGTGTCATCACGGAACGCCGCTTTTAACTTGTTCAGGTCAATTAGGCCATTGGTTTCCGGGTCGAGATACGTGACCTCATAGCCTTCGCGTTCGAGCTGACGACAGGTATCCAGTACGGCCTTGTGTTCGGTTTTGCAGGTAATAATGTGCTTGCCGTTCTTCTGGTAGAAGTGGGCCGCGCCTTTTATCGCCAAATTATCTGATTCGGTTGCACCCGAGGTCCAGACGATTTCTCGCGGATCACAGTTCACCAGTGCCGCTACCTGGCCGCGAGCGGTATCAATCGCTTCGTCGGCACTCCAGCCAAAGGCATGGCTGCGTGATGCCGGGTTACCAAAATGGCTATCCACTGTCAGGTAATGCATCATTACCTCCGCAACACGCTCATCAACGGGCGTGGTGGCTGAATAGTCAAAATAGATAGGTAGTTTTAAGTCACTCACAATAATAATCTCTACTCTTAAATCTGTGTGATCTCAATAGGAATGTTTATATCAACATCCGAATGAGAGCTGTATTTATTAATACTTACGATACTTGCCGCTGTTGCTGTTGTAATACTTCAGCCTGACGGCGAGCAAGTATAAATCGGCCATTTATATTGTCACGTTTTATTGCTAACTCATGAATGCCTGGTCGGTTTGCAAATTGCGCTAGAGTAATACCGGATAAAAAGTCATATAGACGATCGCTTAGCTCTTCCCATAACTCATGTGTTAAACAGCGCACACCATCCTGGCAATTGGCTTCGTGGTTACAACGCGTCACATCAACCTTTTCATCCACTGCGCTAATAATTTGCGCAATGTTAATTTGGTCTGCCGGGCGAGCCAGTCGATATCCACCACCTGGCCCACGCACACCATCAACCAACTTATTCTTGCGTAATTTAGAGAATAATTGCTCTAAATATGAGAGAGAGATGCCCTGACATTGAGATATATCTGCCAGAGTTACTGGTCCAGCGTTGTCATGTATTGCTAGATCCATCATTGCTGTTACGCCATATCGGCCTTTAGTTGATAATCTCATAGTGCACCTAATAATTCCTGAGTGATTTAGTAGGATATTCCCTTACCTGACTAATTTAGTCAAGAATTATTTTCGGCCCAAAAGAAAGGCCTCTCCTAAATTTAGGAGAGGCCCATTAATAACTTAACTGCCTGAGAAGACCCGATGAAGGCGCCTTAACCCAGTTCGGCAAGCTCTCTATGCATTTCGTCTGAATCTGCCATATTTAGCTCTAACAACCTACGCAGATGCGTCAATCCCTCAAGTTCGATATTCTCCCACTGCAAGCCCCAATGGTGCTTAGTGGTATGACTGATTTTTGCGCCCATGGTAATAGTTGCACCCTCACCCAACACCAGCTCTATGTCATACACATGGTCTTTTTCAGGCTCTATACCTTCTGGAGATGCAATTAGCAGACCTTTTAATGAGATATCTTCTAATCCACTGCTCCACTGCTGGCTATCGCTACTCATTAACACTTCAGCAATAAAAGGGATACGTTGGAACTGGCGACGCTCTTTTTCAGTCATTAAGTTATTCACTCATTTATTCTAGTTACTAGCAAGTATAGTCCGCCTTGTTGACGCAACAAGTGCAGATAGAAAAAAATTCATAAAGTACTGCAGCTTTATAGCCTCACTTAATCTGGCTATATCATCGCAGCATTTAGCAGCTCTTGCGTATACACATGCTGAGGATTGTTAAAGATTTGATGTGTATCACCTTCTTCTACAACCTTGCCTTGCTGCATTACCATAACTCGATGTGATATTGAGCGAATGACATTCAAATCATGACTAATAAACAAATAGCTAAGTTGATATTTGCGCTGTAATTCAAGTAACAGCTCTAATACCTGCTTCTGCACAGATACATCCAATGCACTGGTTGGCTCATCTAATAGAATTAATTCAGGTTCTAGTATGACGACACGTGCAATGGCAATGCGTTGACGCTGACCACCAGAGAACTCATGCGGATAACGCCATAATATAGATTCATCAAGCCCAACTTCATTTAGTACTTTTTTGATTCTCTGTAGACGTTCTGCGGCACTTAACTTAGGGAAATGTATTTGCAAGCCTTCGCCAACAATTTGTTCTACTGTCATCCTTGGTGATAATGAAGAGAATGGGTCCTGAAATACGATCTGAAAAGATTTTCTAAGTGGACGTAATGCCGACTCTTTCAAGTTATCTAATCTTTGCCCATCAAATATAATTTCACCGGATGCATCTTGCAAACGTAACAACGACATGCCTAAGGTTGTTTTACCGGAGCCGGATTCGCCCACAATACCCAGAGTTTCACCTTGCGACAAAGTCACATTAACCTGATCGACCGCCTTTATTTCATCAATTTTGCGTTTAAAAAAGCCTTTTGTAACGGGAAAATAAACTCGAATATCATTACCCTGCAATAAAATTTTAGTCGGCTTAAATTGCGCCTGAATTTGCTGCGTTGGTTGCGAGTTAAGTAAGTGCTGCGTATAGCTATGTTGCGGAGTTTCAAACACACTTTGAATAGTCCCCTGCTCAACAATCTCACCTTTATTCATCACACACACATAATCGGAATAATGCTTAACTAAATTTAAATCATGGGTAATCATTAACACTGACATATTAAATTCAGTTTGCAGATCGGCCAATAATTCTAAAATTTGTTTCTGTATAGTTACATCCAATGCGGTAGTAGGCTCATCTGCAATTAACAACTTTGGCTTGCAAGTCAATGCCATTGCGATCATTACACGCTGTCTTTGCCCGCCAGACATCATATGTGGAAAGCTATCAATATAGCGAGAGGGCTCTACAATACCGACGCGATCAAGTAATTCTATGCTACGTTTTAATGCGTCCTGTTTGGTCATTTTCTGATGCAACATTAAGGGCTCAATCATCTGCTTTGATACAGGAAACAAAGGATTCATGGATGTCATCGGTTCCTGAAAGATCATTGCAATATCTCGACCACGGATATGACGCATATCATTTTCAGATTTGAGTAATAAATCGTCCTGCTGATAAATAATTTGTCCGCTGGGATAATTTACATGGCTCATGTCATGCAAATTTAAAAGCGACAACGCCGTTACGGATTTACCTGAACCAGACTCCCCGACGAGTGCGATGTTTTTCCCATGGGGAATTTCAAAGCTGACATTCTTAACCGCATGTATTACATCTTCTGATACTTTAAAATCGACACTCAGATTTTTTACGCTGATTAAACTTTCATTATTCATATTATGCGCGCCGTGTATCCAGTGCTTCTCGTAAAGCTTCACCAATAAAAATCAGCATCATCAAAGCACCGACTAACACTCCAAAGGTAGACAAAGACAACCACCATGCCGATATATTTTCTTTGCCTTGTGACAACAGTTCACCCAGGCTTGGTGTATCTGCAGGTACGCCTAGTCCCAGGTAATCCAGACTAGTCAGGGCAAGGATAGCACCCGATATTCTAAAAGGTAAAAAGGTAATCACGGGCGTTAAGCTATTTGGCAACAAATGCTTAAACATTATTCCTGCATTACCTAAGCCCAGTGCACGTGCCGATTTCACATAATCTAAATTTCGGCCCTTTAAAAATTCTGCCCGCACATAATCAGACAAGCCCATCCAGCCAAACATCGATAACAATATAATCAACAACCAGACATTGGGCTGAAAAATAGATGCAAAAATAATCAATAAATACAGCTCCGGCATTGAACCCCATATTTCTATAAACCGCTGAAATAATAAGTCTGTGCGTCCACCAAAATAACCCTGGATCATGCCCGCCAGAATACCAATCAGCGTACCCACAATAGTCAAAGAAATCGCAAACAATATAGATAACCTGAAGCCATAGATAAGTCGCGCCAGCACATCTCGACCTCGATCATCTGTGCCCAAAATATTAAAATCAGATGGTGGTGCGGGATTAGCCAAATCGGAGTCATAATTTATTGTGGTATAGCTGAAGGGATTTAGTGATTCGAACATCCAGTTACCATTTTCAGTTAACAACTTTCTGACATAGCCATCCTTATAATCAGCCTCTGTTTCAAAGTCTCCACCAAAATCTGTTTCTTTATAAAAATAAAATACAGGAAAGTAATATTCATTCTGGTATTGAACGACTAATGGTTTGTCATTGCTAATAAATTCCGCAAACAGGCTTAGAATAAATACAAATAAAAATATCCATAAACTATAAAAACCACGTTTATTCGCCTTAAAACGCAACCACGCCCTCTTACCTGGTGACGAAGCATTAGCTAAGTGCTGGCTCAATTCTATTTCTTCTGTAGTCTCATTCATCGTTTTAACCTATTTATCTACAGAATCAAATTGAATTCTAGGATCGATTAACACATAACTAACATCAGCAAGTAACTTGGCGAACAAACCTAAAATAGTATAAAAAAACAAGCTTCCTAAAACGACAGGATAGTCACGCTTCAAAATAGATTCATAAGATAACAGACCTAAACCATCGAGAGAGAAAATCGTTTCAATCAATAAACTGCCGGTGAAGAAAGAAGCGATAAATGCACCAGGAAAACCCGTGACAATAGGAATCATTGCATTACGAAAGACATGACGATATAAAACACTGGACTGATCCAGACCTTTAGCCCGTGCCGTTAATACATATTGTTTACGAATTTCTTCTAAAAAACTATTTTTGGTGAGCATGGTCAGTACGGCAAAACTACCAATGGTTGATGCCAGTATTGGCAAAACCATATGCCACAAATAATCGGTAACTTGCTGGTACCAGGGTAACTCATCCCAATTATCTGACACCAAACCTTTTAGGGGGAACACATCAAAAAAGCTTCCACCGCCAAATATCACCAGCAAAGCGATACCCAGCACAAACCCCGGAATGGCGTAACCCATTAAAATAATTGTACTGGTTATCACATCAAACTTAGTGCCATCATGCATGGCTTTTTTTATGCCCAAAGGAATACAGCTGAGGTACACAATTAGAAATGACCATACACCCAAACTAATAGACACCGGCAATTTTGAAATAATTAAATCCATAACTGATTTATTGTGAAAATAACTTTCACCCAAATCAAATTGCGCATAACGCAGCATCATATCTAGAAATCGCTGAGGTGCTGGTTTATCAAAACCATACAATACTTTCAGCTTTTCAACCTGCTCCTGATCAAGGCCTCTTTTCCCCTGATATAAACCAGACGAACTACTACTTATTTCACCACCGCTTGAATTCGTACCTTCTAACTGGCTAATTAATTGCTCTACTGGCCCGCCTGGTACAAACTGAGTAACCACAAAGGTCACTAACATAACACCCACCAACGTTGGTATCATCAGCAATAAACGCTTTAAAATATAATTAGCCATACTTAATTATTAACCATTAGTTTCATTACAGATTTTTCATCCACCAGGTCGATATCATCCATGACTTGGGATTATAATAAAGCGGCGTTTTTTTAGGCCGTTCGAACTTATCCCAATAAGCAATACGATGTGTATTGATATACCAGTTAGGCACCAGATAATTACCTTGTAACAACACACGATCCAGTGCCCGACAGGCAATAATTAAATTTTCTCGATTACTAGATGAAATAATTTCCTCGACCAGAGCATCCACCACGGGATCATTTACACCCATAAGATTGCTTGAGCCCTTTTTATTCGCCGATGCCGAATGAAACATATTCATCAGTTCGTTACCCGGTGACATGGACTCTGGAAAACTACCGACGACCATGTCGTAGTCAAAATCACGTATACGCCGCACATACAGTGAACGATCAACTGTTCGATATTTCATTTCTATACCCAACTTGGCGAGATTACGTGCGAATGGTGCCAAAATACGGTCCATACCTTTTTGCTGAAGCAGCACATTAAATTTAAATGGCTGATTATCTTTATTAACTAATACCCCCTGCTTCACCTGCCAGCCCGCCCGTTTGAGGATATCGCGTGCCTTACGCAAATTTTTTCTTAAAGAACGAGGAGGTTTAGTACTCACCGGCTGCCATGCCTGAGTAAAAATGATTTCTGCAAGCTGTTGTTTATACGCTTCTAATAATGCCAGCTCTTTGCCCTGTGGGATACCTGTAGCCTGCAGTTCAGAATTGCTAAAATAGCTGTCGTTCACCACATATTGATTAAAAAACAGGCGTTCATTTGACCATTCAAAATCAAATGCCAGTGCAATAGCCTTTCTAACTTGTGGGTCCTTAAATAAATCGATTCGAGTATTAAATACAAAACCCTGCATACCTAAATTATTTCTATGCGCTAAGTTCTCTTTAATTATTTCTCCCGAATCATAATTCGGCCCATTATGTTCTCGCGCCCACAACTTCGAATAATATTCATGACGAAATTCAAACTCACCGGCCTTAAATGCTTCCAGAGAGATCACTAAATCGTGATAATACTTAAATACAATCTGATCAAAGTTATATTGACCGCTTCTACTGGGTAAGTCTTTTGCCCAATAATTTTTATTACGTTTATATGTAATACGCTTGCCTAAATCATATTCTTCGATGCTGTACGGGCCACTGGAAACAGGTTCAACCTCGGTTAATTTATCAAAGGGTATGTCCTTCAACCACTTTTTTGAAAATATGCTGAGATCAGCCAGTATCAAATGTAATTCTGAATTTTTACGTTTAAAATTAAAACGTACTGTGTAGTCATCAAGCACCTCAGCGTTTTTCACATCGGCATAAATAAATTTATATTGTGGATGCGCCTGCTCTGATGTAATTGTGTCAAATGAAAATTTCACATCATGCGCAGTTATTTTATCGCCGTTGTTAAAACGTGCACGCTGGTCAATTTTAAAGACAACCGAAAGTTCATCTTTGGCTAATTCGATATCATTGGCGATTAATGGATATTTGCTAAAAGGCTCATCTTCACTGGCCACCATTAAGCTATCAAACAGCAAGCCAATACCCTCTGCTGAAACGCCTTTTAAAATAAATGGATTAAAACTATCAAAAGCGCCTGTTCCTGCAAGCACTAATCTGCCACCTTTTTTTGCATCCGCACTAACATAGTCAAAATGTTTAAAATTTTCTGCATATTTAGGTGTGTAACCCATCGCCACCGAAGGCGCGGCACTAGAGCTCGAGGCATAGATTGCAATTATTAGAAAGAAAATGCATGTAAAAGGGTGCAATCCTGTTTTGATCGTCATATTATCTAGGTCTACCTCAGGGGCTGCTTTGCGTATCTAAACATCTGTACTGATTTATACATATTTGGCAATGATTGCCACATAAATCGATGCAGATGATACAGTAGTTCCATAGCATACCAATTGATAACAATAAAAAATAGGAGTCCTTGATGGGATTTTTATCTGGTAAACGTGCACTTATTTTTGGTGTTGCAAGTAATCGCTCTATAGCTTGGGGTATTGCCCAAGCAATGCATCGTGAAGGTTGTGAATTAGCTTTCACCTACCAAAATGAAAGACTCCGTGAGCGTGTTGAGAAACTCGCTGGTCAACTCGATTCTGATATCGTTATTCCCTGTAATGTGGAAGATGACGAGCAAATCGAAGCTGTGTTTGAGCACCTGGATGACTATTGGGATTCCTTTGACATACTAATTCACTGTATCGCCTTTGCTCCGAAAGAATTACTTGAAGGCGATTATTTAGATAATCTCTCACGTGAAGGTTTTAATACCGCGCATGATGTTAGCTCATATAGTCTGGCGGCCATTGCAAAGGCCGGACGTCACATGATGCAAAACCGAGAAGATGCAGCAATTCTTACATTGAGCTATCTGGGTGCTGAACGTACATTCCCTGGTTACAATGTAATGGGTCTGGCCAAAGCTAGCCTTGAAGCCAATGTGCGTTATCTTGCACAAAATCTTGGCCCCGAAGGCATTCGCGTAAATGCGATTTCAGCAGGCCCTATTAGGACACTTGCAGCTTCGGGTTCGGGTTCAAGTGATTTTAGTAAGCTGTTTGATCAAGTGGAAAGAACGGCACCATTGCGCCGCAATGTAACCATAGATGACGTAGGCAATACCGGTGCTTTTTTAACTTCGCCATTAGCTAGCGGCATTACGGGTGAAGTTATTTATGTCGACAATGGCTTCCACATCATCGGCCTGGTTAATGAAGCGGCGGATTAAAGCTCGAATGAAACCCTAACTTCATTACTTTAAAATATAAGCTCAGTAATAAAATATTGCTCAGATTCCGCGAAATATATGTGAATTTATTTCAGCAGGATTTGAGTTTCACCTTCCAGGCGAGCAATCACTACGGCAGCAACTGAATCGCTAAACACATTAACCGCCGTTCTACACATATCTAATACTCTATCGACCGCCAGTATCAAACCGATACCTTCCAGCGGTAAACCAATTGTTGATAAAATGATACTGATAGCCACCAAACTTGCGGAAGGTATACCTGCCACGCCTATTGACGTTAGTAAGGCTACGACGACAATTGTAAATTGCGTCGTTAAGCTCAAATCTAAACCATAGGCTTGCGCTATAAACATTGCAGCAACACATTCATACAACGCGGTACCATCCATATTTACCGTGGCACCCAAGGGCAGAGTAAAACTACTAACACGATTTGAAACCCCCGCTTTTTGTTCTACACATTCCATCGTAAGTGGCAAAGTAGCAGATGAGGAACTGGTAGAAAAAGCCGTCAACAGCGCGGCGCTCATTGCCTTGTAATGCAACAATGGATTCACTTTGGCAACATAGCGTAAAATCAAATACATCGTGGCAAAAAAATGTATCGCGAGCGCACCAATAACCGTAAAGAAGAAAATGGCCAGTGGCTTAAACGCATCCACACCAGATACCGTTACTACTTTGGCTACCAAGGCAAATACACCAATAGGTGCAAACATCATCACCCAGTTGGTCATGTGCATCATTACATCAAGCACACCCTGCCAGAAGTTCTGCATCACATCACCTTGTGGCGAAGGCAGCTTTGTTACAAAGTAACCAAATAATAAACTAAAGAAAATCAAACCCAGCATCTGCCCGTTGGCGGCCGCAGACACGATATTCGGTGGCACCATGCGCAGGAATACATCGACTATATCACCAGCACCCTTACCCTCAATATTATGCGTAATACCCTGTGGCATTTCAGTTAGGCCAATTAGATCTTTCACGGGTAACCCATCACTCATGCCTGGCATTATCAGATTAACCAGTATCAAGCCTGTAAGGATAGCCAGTAAGCTAGTGAGCGCATAGTAAATTAGGGTTTTGCCACCTAATCGGCTCAGGTTGTCGCCAGAACCTATACCCATTATGCCAACGATAATCGAGGAAACAATCAATGGAACAATGAGCATTTTTAAGGCATTAAGAAAAAGTGAGCCGAGAAAGTCGTACACTTGAAAAAAACTAATACCCCAAAGCCCTGCACCGTCGGTACTTAGGCTTCCCGCAATAACAGCCAGCACCAGTGCTATAAATATTTGCCAATGCAGCTGCAAAGAGGTAAATGCTTTAAACATTAAGGTGCCTTAGCACGCACAATATCTGTTTTTGATTTCAGCTCATTCAGAACAGCCGTCATATCGCGTGTCGCTTGTTCATTTTGGTACTGTTTAACCAGCACCTGTAATTGCTCATTAGAGGCCTCTGCAGGCAAATTAACCGCTGTAAGCTCAATAATTGCACTACCCGTCGCTAATTCAGCCATTCTATAAACTGGCTTATTGTTTTCCGGCCTGGGCAGCATAAAGGCATCTCGCACTACGTCAGGGTCAGCCGTCTGATTATCACGTTTAATCGTACCCAGCTTCATCAGCAGGGCCTTACCTTTAACTGAATCTATCGCTTCACCACTTTCCAGCTTAGCTAGAGCGCTGAGTGCCGCAGCTTTTGATTTTTGCTTGGCTTTCTGGGTTTTCAGCATTGCTACAATCTGCATCTTCACGTCTTCTAGCGCTTTAGGTTTGGACTCGGTGTGCGTATTAATTCTCAAAACAACGGCATGATTTTCACCCAACTCAATGATTTCAGAGTTTCTTCCCTCAGATAAAACCAAAGGATCAAACGCCGCTTTACGAATTTTTTCATTCGATGCAATGCCCTCACCTTGCCGGCGAGAAAATTCGCTTGAGGTAGTTATCTCCAAACCTAATTCATTTGACACCTCTTGCAGGCTTTGGTCATTTTCATAAGCTTTAGTTGCCATCAACTCAGACTGCTCATAAAAGTGATCTTCTATTGCCTGCGCCTGAAGCTGTTGTGTTAATTCAGCTTTTTTATTCGCGAAGCTTTCCGGTTTTACGGATTTAATATCATCCAGTTGAATGATGTGATACCCGAATGAAGATTTTATAGCCGCAGAAACCACACCCTTATCTAATTTAAATAAAGCCTGTTCAAACTCTGGCACCATCATGCCTCTGGAAATCCAGCCAAGATCTCCACCCTTGGCCGCAGAGCCCGGGTCTTTTGAATATTCTTTGGCCAGAGCCGCAAACGATTCACCTTTGTTAATACGAGCAATCAATGCGTCCGCTTGTAGTTTCTTTGAAGCTAAAATCGTTTGATCTGCATCAGCTGCCACATCAATTAATATATGGCTTGCTTTACGCTGCTCTTTACTTGCGAGACTAGTGACATAATCATCGTATAGCCGCTTCACAGCCTTCTCATCAAGAGGAACAGCATCAGCGATACTTGAGGGCTTTAATTCAACGAACGATACTGTAACGGTCTCCGGATACATGTAAGCATTTTGGTTGGCATCAAAATAAGCCGATATCTCCTCGGCAGATACATCAATTCCTGATGTAAATTGTCCATCGTTGAATAATAAATAATTTACATCTCGTGTTTGATTTTGAATTCGATTTAAAATATTTAGCTCGTTTGGACCAATGACTGAAGAACGCATGACTGCATCCTGTAACTGCTGTACAGCCAAATCATTTCTAAATAAATTTTCAAATTCCTTTACAGCCATACCTTGGGACTGCAGTCTATCGTGATATACATCGACAGCAAAAACACCAGCTTGCTGAAAAGCTTCCATTGACTTGATTTTTTGTGCCAGTACTTGATCGGAAACGCGGTAGCCTTCGTCATCCACCATTTTTTGCAGCACTCGTTGAGTAATCAACTGTTCCAACACCTGTTCTTTAAGCTGCTGTTCAAACAACGGGCTTTTAGGAACATCTCCCTCAAATGCCTGTTCAAGTCTTTGACGTTGTTTTGCCAGGCCCTGATCAAACTCAGACTGACTGATTTGTATATCGCCAACCTTCGCTGCAAATTTTTCAGTTGCGCCGGTTAAATAGTCACCAACACCCCATAGCGTAAATACCAAACCCAGAAATATAACGATAATAATGCCAAGAATGCCCTTCGCCTTATCATGAATCGATTGCAACATGTGTGTGAACCCTTTGGTATCAGCTGGCCTTAAACTTAAAACAGGCACATTAATAATAAATTAGCAGTGGATCATACTAGAGTGTAGTGATTGTCGCAAAAGGATTGCGGATGTGGGGCCATATAAAATAAAAAGGCCCCTCTACTTTCGCAGAAGGGCCTTTTTATTTTATATGGCGGACCGGACGGGACTCGAACCCGCGACCTCCGGCGTGACAGGCCGGCATTCTAACCAGCTGAACTACCGGTCCTAAATTGGTGGGTGGTGAGGGAGTCGAACCCCCGACATTCGCCTTGTAAGGGCGACGCTCTACCAGCTGAGCTAACCACCCTGCCTTTAAACGGGCGCTAGTTTACTGCATCTTTTAATGCTTTGCCAGGCTTAAATGCAGGTACATTTGCTGCAGCGATTTGTATCTCAGCACCAGTCTGAGGATTACGACCTGTACGTGCAGAACGTTGACGAACTAAAAATGTTCCGAAGCCTACGATAGTAACCTGATCGCTATTTTTTAACGCACCAGTAACAGATGCAATAACAGCATCAAGAGCACGGCCTGAATCAGCTTTAGAAAGTCCTGAGTTTTCAGCAATAGAGTCGATTAATTCTGATTTATTCATTATTTATCCTACAGTATGGTTGTTGTAATTTAAGCGTTGAGAAATTTTTGTTTCAACAAAAAAATATTTTTTATTGTAAAAACCCGAATCTACCATTTTGTGACTTTCTTAAGAGTCATGATTCTGGAAGACACTTTAATGTATTACTTGCGGCAAATTTATACCAGCCCGCAAAGCGCGGTGTCAATGGGTTTTGACGTATTTATCTCAATTTAACGACATTAACTTTGTGTCAAGGGGAAAAACACAACTTTTATCAGAAATATTAAAGAAAATAACGCTTAAATCTTAACCATTAAATTTTTAACGCATCCATAAAATTAAGTAATGCCAGCGTGAAATTCAATATTCAACGCATAAAAAAGCCGCTGCAAAAATGCAACGGCCATTTTTTTGCCTACTAAAAAAGATTAGTGATGGAGAAGATTATCATCTTTCTTGGACTTTTTTCCTTTTGCTGAACCTGCCTCCTTTGCTACCGATGCCAACGGTGTAGGAACATCTTGTAAGGCAATTGCCAGAACATCATCAATCCAACGAACGGGTTTGATTTCTAATTTATCTAACACTGTTTTTGGAATATCGGCCAAATCTTTTTCATTTTCATAGGGAATGATAATGGTTTCTATGCCACCTCGATGAGCAGCCAGTAGTTTCTCTTTCAAACCACCAATTGGCAACACTTCACCACGCAATGTAATCTCACCTGTCATCGCGACTGACGACCTAACAGGATTACCCGTCATCGCCGAAACAATCGCGGTGCACATGCCAATGCCCGCACTGGGACCATCTTTAGGTGTAGCGCCTTCAGGCACGTGGATATGGATGTCTTTATTTTCATAAAAATTATCTTCCAGACCCAGAGATGCAGCCCGGTTTCGAACCACAGTCATCGCAGCCTGGATAGACTCTTGCATTACATCACCCAACTGGCCAGTAAATGTTTGCTTACCCTTGCCTGGCATAATAGCCGCTTCAATACTGAGTAACTCACCACCCACTTCCGTCCACGCTAAACCTGTTACCTGACCTATTTGGTCATTGTCTTCGGCTTTACCATAACGGAAACGTTTTACACCCAGATATTTTTCCAGATTGTCAGGCGTAACTACGATCTTTTTATTCGATGGATTTAGTAATACATCTTTTACTACCTTGCGGCAGATTTTAGACATTTCACGTTCCATGCTGCGCACACCCGCTTCGCGTGTGTAATAACGCACAACATCCATAATGGCCTCTTCCGTCACCTGAAGTTCATCATTATTTAAGCCGTTATTTTCCATTTGCTTAGGCAGTAAATAATTCTTAACAATGTTCATTTTTTCGTCTTCTGTATATCCTGGAATGCGGATAACTTCCATACGATCAAGCAATGGACCAGGAATATTCATGCTATTTGATGTAGCAATAAACATCACATCAGATAAATCAAAATCAACCTCCAGGTAATGATCTCCAAACGTATGATTTTGTTCTGGATCGAGTACTTCCAATAACGCAGATGCAGGATCTCCGCGGAAATCCTGTGCCATCTTATCGATTTCATCTAGCAAAAACAGAGGGTTTCTTACACCCACTTTGCTCAAGTTCTGAATCACCTTACCCGGCAATGAACCAATATACGTGCGACGATGTCCGCGAATTTCGGCTTCGTCACGTACGCCACCTAATGCCATGCGCGTAAATTTTCTATTCGTTGCACGTGCAATAGACTGGCCTAAAGATGTTTTACCTACACCTGGAGGACCCACTAAACACAAAATTGGACCTTTTAGTTTTTTAACGCGTTGCTGTACTGCTAAATATTCCAATATACGTTCTTTAACTTTTTCTAATCCATAGTGATCTTCGTCAAGAATAGTTTGAGCTTTACTTAAATCTTTAAATATCTTGCTGCGTTTTTTCCACGGACAACCCACAAGTGTATCAATATAATTACGCACAACCGTGGCTTCCGCGGACATAGGCGACATCATTTTCAGTTTATTAATTTCAGATGTAGCTTTTTTCTTGGCTTCAGCACTCATGCCCGCCTTTTCAATTTTATTTTCGAGATCTTCTATTTCATTTGGCGCTTCATCAAGGTCACCCAGTTCTTTTTGAATGGCTTTCATTTGCTCATTCAAATAATACTCACGCTGACTTTTTTCCATTTGGTTTTTAACACGGCCACGGATACGTTTCTCGATTTGTAATAAATCGATTTCCGCTTCAATCATGCTTAGCAAATATTCCATGCGCTCTTTAACATCAACGAAACTTAATATTTTCTGTTTCTCTTCAACCTTAAGCGACATATGAGCTGCGATAGTGTCAGACAAACGAGCCGGATCTTCAATACCACTAAGCGAAGTAAGAATTTCTGGAGGTACTTTTTTGTTTAATTTCACATACTGGTCAAACACACCCATGATAGAACGCGACAATACTTCAAGCTCACGCTCTTTGTCAGTGACATCATCTTCTAGCAATGAGTAATCTGCAGTGAAAAAAGCTTCATCCTGATAAACCTCATCAACTCTGACCCTTGTTGCACCTTCAACCAATACTTTAATCGTACCATCTGGCAATTTTAACAATTGCAATATGGTAGAGAGCGTACCAATTTCATGAATGTCTTTGATTGATGGATCATCTATCTCGGCACTTTTTTGTGCAACCAATAAAATCTGCTTGTCTTTGGACATTGCAGCATCTAACGCCTGTATTGATCTTTCACGGCCGACAAACAGCGGTATAACCATGTGTGGATAAACCACAACGTCTCGCAAAGGGAGTACAGGGGTCTTCCCTTCATAAGCACTTTCTGATTGCTCTACTTTATTTTCGATATCTGACACAGTCATTACCTCATAGATGGGAATAATAATTCGCCATATTTAATTCTTTGTTTAACTCACATTGGGGCAGAATGTGAAGCTTCAAGACAATTGGAAAACTTTTGTGGCGAATAGGCAGAGTGCCTAAACTATTTGGAACTTTGATTTCAGGCGACTAACCTAATACTACCCGACACATCCCTGTGAAGGCAGTTCAAATATTACTCTGCGTTGTTAGCAGATTTTTTAGGTTCGTTATTTTCAAATACCATGTAAGGCTCAGATTCGCCATTAATAACGCCAGCATCTAAAACAACTTTGCTCACATTATCCATTGATGGTAATTCGTACATAGTTTCTAACAAGGTATTTTCCAGGATAGTACGTAAACCACGAGCACCGGTTTTACGCGCCATCGCCTTCTGCGCAATGGCCGCTAATGCATCATCACGGAACTCAAGTTCACAATCTTCCATTTCAAACATTTTGGAATATTGTTTAGTTAATGCATTTTTGGGTTTAGTTAGAATAGTAATTAGAGCGTCTTCATCCAACTCTTCTAATGTAGCGACTACTGGCAAACGACCTACAAACTCAGGAATTAAACCATAACGGATTAAATCATCTGATTCCAAATCCTTTAATATTTCGCCAGTTGATTTACTATTTTCCTTGCTGCGAACTTCTGCGCCAAAACCGATGCCACTCTTTTCTGAACGGTCACGAATAACCTGATCAAGACCAGCAAATGCACCACCACAAATGAACAGAATATTTGAAGTGTCGACTTGAAGAAATTCTTGCTGCGGATGCTTACGACCACCCTGAGGTGGAACAGACGCCACGGTGCCTTCGATTAGCTTCAGCAATGCTTGCTGAACACCTTCACCTGAGACATCACGCGTGATGGAAGGGTTATCTGATTTACGTGAAATCTTATCGATTTCATCAATGTAAACAATACCTGTTTGCGCCTTTTCTACATCATAATCACATTTTTGCAGTAGCTTCTGGATAATATTTTCAACATCTTCACCCACATAACCGGCTTCAGTTAATGTAGTCGCATCTGCAATTGTAAAGGGCACGTTCAATAAACGAGCTAACGTTTGTGCCAATAATGTTTTACCCGAACCTGTAGGACCAATCAGCATAATATTGCTTTTTGATAGTTCGATATCGTCTTTCTTGTGCTTAACTTCAAGACGCTTGTAATGGTTGTACACCGCAACAGACAAAACTCGCTTCGCGCGTTCTTGTCCTATTACATAGTCATCCAGAATTTCTTTAATTTCGACTGGCTTTGGTAGCTTTTCAACTGACGATGCAGCCTGCTCCTGTAGCTCTTCGCTTATAATATCATTGCAGAGCTCTACACACTCATCGCATACAAATACTGAAGGTCCAGCGATCAGCTTTTTGACTTCATGCTGGCTTTTACCGCAAAAAGAGCAGTACAACAGTTTGCCAGAATCTTCATCATTACTTTTGTCGTCACTCATGACGTTTCCTCATACTAGCTCGAAGCTGATTTGAATTATGTTTTCTTACCTATACCATGCCAATTCTATAGAAAACATGCAAGGGTAGAATTAAAATGGTTTTTAGCCTAAGCGCCTAAAAACCTTAGTTATTTTATGGAAGTGATCGTTTTTTAAGCAATCCAACTCATCATTTTTTACTGGTTGGCTCTATTCTAAACCTACAAACGCTAAGATTATCTTGAAGATAGTCTATTTTTCATGAAAAAACCGCCAAAACAGCGGTTTTTTCATCACAGGCTAAGCACTAAATGGTGGCGCATCGCCCCCTTTTCAAGTATTGCGGAATAAATCAGATGAATTTACTCTGTGTCTGAGGCTTGTCTTTCATTTAGAACTTGATCAATCATGCCATATTCAGCCGCTACATCTGCGCTCATAAAGTTATCACGATCTGTATCATTAGCAATTGTTTCAATTGGCTGTCCAGTATGTTTGGCCAATATAGCGTTCAAACGCTCTCTCATTGATAATATTTCACGCGCATGAATATCGATGTCCGTCGCCTGTCCCTGGAAACCACCCAATGGCTGGTGAATCATTACACGTGAATGCGGCAAACTGTAACGTTTACCAGCTGCTCCACCGGCCAATAACAAGGCCCCCATGCTCGCAGCCTGCCCAATGCATAAAGTCGATACGTCTGGCTTTATAAACTGCATAGTGTCATAAATGGCCATACCCGCAGTCACTACACCACCTGGTGAGTTAATGTAGATAGAAATATCTTTATCAGGGTTTTCAGATTCAAGAAATAACAGCTGAGCAACAATTAAATTCGCCATATGGTCTTCGATTGGACCAACAATAAATATAACGCGCTCTTTTAACAGGCGTGAATAAATATCATATGCACGCTCACCGCGTGCCGACTGTTCTACAACCATAGGCACTAGATTACTTTGTAAATCCAGTGCACCCTGATTATTTGTGGGTGTAATTATCATTAAATGTTCTCCAGGAACGATTGGCCCTAATTTTCTCTCTTAACATATTAAGAGTGTATTTTTAGGCGTTTTGTAACAGGCCTTTTATATGCAATCGATTGTATGATCTAGCTAGATAATTACAAGTGCAGAAATAAAAAAAGCAGGCTAAATAGCCTGCTTTTTTAAATATTAATCAATTTTTAACTCAAAAAGAGTTTTACCACTTAAATCCCTACAACAATTATGCCTGCGGTTGAGGGTTCATAATATCCTTAAAAGTTGTAGGCACATCAATCACTTTAGCCTGATCAACAATCCAGTCAACAATCATTTCTTCTAAAACTAGACCTTCAAGGCTTTGCTTAAGTTGTGGGTTATTATTGTAATGGTTAATTACTTCCTGAGGGTCTTCATAGGTTTTAGCTAAATCATCAACCTTGGCTTTAACACGTTCTGCATCTGGCTTTAACTCAGAGACTTTAACCGCTTCACCAACAATTAAACCTAAGCTAACACGACGCTTAGCTTCGCCTTCAAAAAGCTCTTTAGGTAATGTCATGCCTGCTTGCAACTGACCTGCTTCCGACATTTGCTTTTGTAGATTTTCGCATTCGCCGTCAATCAATGCCTTAGGAACAAGCACGTCATTCGCTTCAATTAGCTTATCCATTACTTCTTTTTTCAGTGCTTCCTGAAGCTTATTACGTAATTCACGCTGCATGTTTTCACGGATATCTTTACGTAACTGCTCAACAGAGCCATCTTCAACACCAAAGGCTTTAGCAAACTCTTCATCAATTGCTGGAGTTTTAGGCTCGTCTACCGAAATAACTTTTGTTGCAAATGAAGCTGTTTTGCCTTTTAAATCTTCTGCGTGATAATCATCAGGGAAATTAACTTCAAACACAAACTCATCACCTGCAGACTTAGCGATGAGATGTTCTTCAAACCCGGGAATCATACTACCTGCACCGATAACGACAGGTACCGCATCTGCTTTACCGCCTTCAAACTCTACGCCGTCAATTGAACCAACAAAATCGATAACCACCTGGTCTGCATCTTGTGATGCGCGTTCAACCGTTGCAAATGTGGTACGTTGCTTTAACAATGTTTCAATCATTGTTTCCACGTCTTCATCGGTTACTTCAGCAGTTTGACGGTCTAATTCCAGTTTCGAACAATCCGCTAACGTCACTTCAGGATACACTTCAAATGTTGCTGTGTACTCTAAAGGCTTACCAGGCTCAACTTGAGTTGGCTCTATAGTTGGATTACCTGCTGGATTTAAAGATTCCTGAACAACGGCATCGCGCAAAGAGTTTTGCATAACTTCGCCAACAACTTCCTGTAGAACAGAGTTGCCATATTGCTGTTTTACAACTTTCAAAGGTACTTTGCCAGGGCGGAAGCCGTCAATTTTCACGCGTGAACGCATAGAATTTAAACGACTCTCAACTTCCTTATCAACTGTTTCAGACGGAATCTGTATAGTTAATTTACGTTCCAGACCTTCACCTGACTCAACAGATACTTGCATAGTAACCTCGACAACACCTGACCCGATCCCATGGTATGGGAGAATCGAATACTAATAGGTGTTTTATTAAAAGATGGTGCGAGCGGAGAGACTCGAACTCTCACGTCTTGCGACACCAGAACCTAAATCTGGCGCGTATACCAATTTCGCCACGCTCGCTAAGGCGCGGAATTATATAACAAAGTTTTCTCCGATTACACTCTTTAAATGCTGTTTTCCAAATCTTTTCTTAAATTAGTTTTTCTAGAGAACCTCTGAAGCCCTGTAAGCGCCTGCTGCTGTACATTTCAGCGCAAATAGCCTGACCAGCCCAGAAGCAAGCCTCTCATGCCTAATGCAGATTTACTCCATCATCAAAAATTAAAATGCGCCGAATGACGAATAATCTTCTCCTCAAAGAACTGAAATTCAGCAAATATGACATTTTTTACATACCTTTCCGTTTGCGGAAAACGGTATCTAACGTCATAACAAGCTGAACCAAACGTCTCGTCTGCGTGAATATGACTGTATTTCAATTCAAAGTCCTGAGCTTTGACACATAACATATGCCACATATCAGTGGCTTCCTGTGCATTTAATAAACCAAATACTGGATCTGAAAATTGAGCTTGTGGGTGATAACATCCAACCATTGACTGCCAGTCCAGATGCTGGAAAGCAATGTGAAATGATTCGATTAACTTTTCATTTGAATGCTACACAGTAAATTCCATATCATCAGGGGCCTAAACGTTACGCCGCACAATTTTATAAACTCATATGACATATACTTAACAAAACATCTACATTTAACCGGAGAAGACTAAATGACGCAGTACACACACATATTAGTTGCCATTGATTTTTCAGACTCTGCAGGCAGCGTTCTCAATAAAGCCAAAGAAATTGCTAAACGTAACAACGCCAGGCTTAGCCTGTTACATATAGTGGAGTATATGCCACCCATAGACTCCGCTTACGAGCCCATCCTTGCAAGTAACTGGGATATCGATGAACCCCTGCTAATTAGCCACGCAGAAAAATCATTACAACAGCTGTCGCAGAAACACGACTTAAAAGATGCTGACTTAAATGTGACACTCGGTGTGCCAAAACACGAAATAACACAATTCGTTAGTGAGCATCAGTGCGACCTGATTATAATGGGCTCACATGGCAGGCATGGCATAAATATATTACTTGGCTCTACCGCTAATGCCGTACTGCATGAAATGCCCTGCGATATATTGGCGGTAAAAATTAAGGCATAATTTGATTAAAAATTGCACGTTTAATTATGCTAATGTCGGCATATGAGCAAAGCCACTATAAAAACATTATTGATCGATAGTCATCAGCCATTCACAGATACATTGGCCGATCACCTGTTATCCGAACATAACAACTTATTACCCGATTTAAGCCAGTTATTAATTCTTTTGCCTAACGCGCAAGCGGTTACTCAAATGCGCATCAGTTTAGGCAAACAATCGCAGCAGGCTTTAATTGGTGGATTCATTGGCAGCCTTGATCAGTGGCTAAAACAAAACATTGCACCTACCACTCATGCAAAAAAACAAATCAACCATGCCACGCGTCAGTTACTTTTACTTGAAGCATTAAAACAGCACGCGGATTTATTCCAAGCGGATAACCACTGGCAAATATGCGACAGCCTGCTCGAATTATTTGATGAACTAAGTCTAAGCCAGCATCAATGGCTCAATGAATCCATGCCAGTATGGGTAAGCGAATTACAAAAGGCCTACCAAATAGATGAAATCAATAACTATTTAAACCAGGAAGCCAAAATCATCCATACATTATGGAATGCCTGGCAAGAGCAATTAAGTGACATGCAGGTTGTTGATGAGGCCAGCGCATTAAAATACCGCCTATTGGAACCCCTGGCAAAAAATACTAACCAACTCATTTTTTATATTGTAGGCATGGAGCAGTTTTCACCTTTACAACAGGCCTGGTGCGAAGAATTATCACAATCCGCTAGAGTCATCTCCGTGATCCAGGGCAATACGTCAGCCACTACTGATATACAGAAAACACCAAATGACGATTTAAAATTATTACACAATATTTATTCTCAGGAACATACGCTATACGATAAAACCAGGGCGTATCAAAATACCGAAGAAAAATACTTCCTGCAAAACATTAAAACGTTTGATGCGCAAAGCGCAGAACAGGAAACACAGGCCGTCGATTTAAAAGTACGCATGAGTTTACTAAAGGGCAATCGAAACATTGCCGTGGTAACAGAAAATAGAAAGCTCGCACGAAGGCTTCGCGCCCTGCTCGAACGTGCCGACGTTGCTATACAGGACACCGCTGGCTGGGCACTTGCCACCACCAGTGCAGCCACTGTACTCGAACGCTGGCTAGAGTGCATAGAACAGGACTTCTCATATCAGGCTTTTTTAGATCTTTTAAAGTCGCCATTTTTTAGCACGCCGGAAAATTATAATCATCATCTGGATTTAATCTATCGTTTTGAGCAAGGTATTGTTTTGCATGAAAACATTTCCAATGATTTGCAACGCTACAAACAGGCGATTACACATCGCCAGGAACGTTTAAATATCAGTTCGGCATCAACCGCAGAACAATTGTTCTCCTTGCTCAACAGCATAGAATCTGCCGCAGAAGATTTAGTGCACTTATATCAACAACAAAAAATATCCACCTCTGATATCTGGGTAAACGCCTTCATTAAGAGTATTGAAAAATTAGGTATATATCAGCAGCTCGAAAATGACATTGCGGGGACACGTATCCAGCATGAATTAGATTCCCTAATTCATGCGCACAGCAGTGCACAGCCAGAAATGAACTGGCAGGACTTTCGTACCTGGCTAGGTAGTGCTTTAGAGCGAGAGCAATTTAAACCCCATGATCAAAATGCCGTTGTAAAGGTAATGAATATGCAGCAAGCCCAATACTGCCAGTTCGACACCTTGATTATAGCTGGCGCCAACATGCAGTCATTACCGGGTTCTGCCAGTCAGCATCCTTTTTTCAATCAATCGGTTCGACAGACATTACAGCTTAAAAACTGGCATGAAACTAAAGACTATAGTTTTCACCAGTTCCAGCAATTACTATTTTCTGCGGAGGATATTTTAATCACCTGGCAGGCAGAAAAAAATGGCGAATGGATGCAAGTTTCACCCTGGATGAGTTCACTTGAAAACTTCAGCCTGCACGGATTTAAAACATCACTTAAAGATAAAAAACTGGACAAGCTGATAAAACAAACAAATCCAATTACCAATCGATGCGAAACTTTATTAAAAAATATAAAAACAGTGACTCAGGCAAAACCTGTATTGCATGACGAACTTATACCCAACACGTTTTCAGCCTCCAGACATCAACGTTTAATTGATTGTCCGTATAAGTTTTTTGCATCTGATGCGCTAAGACTTAAACCATTAGAAGAAATTACTCAGGAATTGTTGAAGAGCGAGTACGGTGAAAAGGTACATTTAATACTTCAGGCATTTCATCAGCAATGCGCTGATTTACCTGTACCTTTTCCTGAAATGTTAACCGAACAAAACAAACCCCAGGCTATACAGCATATCGAAAATCTGTCACGCATTGTCTTCAATGCGCAAAGCGAAGATTCAATACAACAGCGCGGCTGGTTAGACCGTTGGTTACAAACTGCATCTGCCTATATAAACTGGCAAATCAGGCGTCAGAAAGAATGGCATGTATACAGGCTAGAAGAGCGTGTCGAACAAACCCTAAATAACGATATTACGCTTGTAGGCCGCTTAGACAGAATCGATCAGCAATCAGGGCAATACTCAATAATTGACTACAAAACCGGCGCTACTGCAAAACAACGGGATATTGATTTAGCGGAAAATATCCAGTTAACCAGTTATGCCATGTTAATGGATAATATCCATAACACACTCTATTTAAAACTGGACAAGGGCGAGGTAAAGCAGGCGGGTATTATAGAGGCAGAACAACTGGAAAAATTAAAACAGGATAGCCTACAACGCCTGGAAGCCAGCATTACAGAAATAAAAGCACACACCCCACTACCTTCATGGGGTGACGCTCAAAGTTGCAACTATTGCGACATGAGCGGCTTATGCCGCAAGCAGGCATGGGAAAGTGCATAAAAAAATAAGGTGTTTTTACTGCAATGTTTACAGCCAGTAAAAAAAACCTTCAACCGATTTACTTAGTGCAATACTGACTATATAAAGAAAAACAAGCAGGCCAGAAACCCAGGCTATCACCCTGATTTTTTTTGTTTTACCGAGTTTCAGTGCAATCATACCCAGGGCTATATATCCCACTAATGCTACAATTTTCGCCAATAACCAGTCATGCTGTAAAATTGAAATGTGCTGTATATAAACCATTGATAAAGCGCTTAATAATAAAACACTATCAATAATATGCGGGGCTATTTTTACCCACCTGTTAGTCAGCAATACCGAATTAAACAACATCCAGATACCACGCAGGAAAAAACCACTAAACGATAAAATCACACAGCTTACATGAAGGATTTTAAGCCATTGCATATCAGGCAACTCTATAGTTTTTATGATAACAATTCAGCAAGAGCGGCCTCATCTAATATTTCTACACCCAACTGCTCGGCCTTTGTCGCTTTTGAACCAGGGCTATCACCTACAACCACATAACTGGTTTTTTTAGAAACACTAGCTGTTACCTTTGCGCCTCTCGCCTGCAAGGCTTTTTTTGCATCGTCTCTGGTCATCAGCGTTAAGGTTCCGGTTAATACAAATGTTTTGCCTTGCAGCGTTTGCTCTTCTGCCTGTACAGCTTCAACTGCATCCCAGGTAATACCTGCACCATTCTGAGGATCTGTTAATTTATTAATTACATCAAGATTATGTTGTTGCCTAAAAAATTTCACAACATGCGCCGCTACAACAGGCCCTACATCTTCTACCTGTTGCAAAGATTCTATATCCGCTTTTTTAAGTGATTCGATATCTGTAAAATACCGCGCCAAAGTTCGCGCCGTCGCCTCGCCAACTTCACGTATACCTAAGGCATATATAAATCGCGCCAGACTTGTATGTTTAGATTCCTGCAGGCCTTTGATTAAATTTTCTGCAGACTTTTCACCCATACGTTCAAGCTTTGACACTTGCTCAAGCGTTAAGGCATACAAGTCATCGACATGATCAATTAATTTTGCATCAACCAGTTGTTCGACTAGTTTATCGCCCAGACCATCAATATCCATCGCCTTGCGCGATGCAAAATGCTTAATCGATTCTTTACGTTGTGCACCACAAAATAAACCACCGCTACATCGGGCGACTGCCTCACCTTCCACCTGCTCAATATCAGAATGACATACGGGACAATCATCAGGTAATTTAATTTGTTGAGCATTCGGCAGCCTGCTTCCCGGCACCACTCTAACCACTTCGGGTATAACGTCACCGGCACGCCGTACAATTACTTTATCGCCAACACGCACATCTTTGCGATAAACCTCATCCATATTATGCAGAGTTGCATTACTCACCGTAACACCACCAACAAACACCGGTTCTAAGCGTGCAACGGGTGTAATCGCACCAGTGCGACCTACCTGAAAGGTAATATCATTAACCGTGGTTATCTCTTCCTGCGCGGGAAACTTATGTGCAATCGCCCAACGGGGAGCCTTTGCAACAAAGCCTAATTCTTTTTGCTGCCTTAACGAATCAACTTTATAAACGATACCGTCAATTTCATATGATAGACCATCACGCCTTTCTGACATTTGCTTAAAATATTTTAAACAGCCTTCAACACCGACTACCGTTTGACGTTCCTTACACAAAGGCAAACCCCATTGCTGTAGCTGATTCAACATTTCGCTGTGCGTACTTAGCTCCTCTACTCCCTCTATTCGACCAACCGCATAGCAGTACATTGCCAGTGGTCGCTGCGCGGTAATACGCGGATCCAGTTGTCGCAAGCTGCCTGCCGCCGCATTACGTGGATTGGCAAAGGGCTTTTCATCATTTTCTCGAGCGCGTTGATTAAGTTTTTCAAAACCCGCCTTGGGCATAAAAACCTCACCACGTACTTCCAATAATGATGGGATATTTTCGCCAAGTAATTTTAACGGTATCGAATGAATAGTGCGTATATTTTGCGTTATATCTTCACCCGTAGTGCCATCGCCTCGCGTACCCGCACGTATCAATACACCATTTTCATATAGCAGGCTTGCGGCTAAGCCATCTAATTTTGGTTCTGCTGCAAAAACAATATCACCGTCAGTTTCTAATCGTTGCTGTACGCGCTTATTAAAATCTGTTAATTCAGTTTCATTAAATACGTTGTCCAGCGATAACATGGGCACTTCATGTTTCACCTGCGTAAAACCATCTAACGGTTTATCGCCTACACGCTGCGTAGGTGAATCCGTTGTAATTAGCTGTGGAGATTTTTTTTCTAAGGATTGTAGCTCGCGATATAAGCGATCATATTCGGCATCGGGAATTTCTGGATCATCCAGCACATAATATTGATAACTGTGATGATTAAGCTGCTCACGCAGTTGTAGAATTTTTTGCTCGGTTTGTGCTTTATCAGACATGGAGATTTGAGAACTTTAAGTAAGTACACTCCAATATAAAACCATTGAAGAGTTAGATTTTAAATATAAGCATTTAAGCTGTTTGCGCTTTTAATTCAACCAGCATCTTAACTTTTTCACGCAATTCATTGGTATGTGCTTCATCTAATGGCTTACGTTGAGCATTACACAATTCTGCACCAACCATAGTTGACATGCGATGCGCACAAATCAACATATCGTCTAGTACCGCTGATGGGTTTTCAAGCAGATTGGCCTGCATAAAGAAACTAATACCACTGGTTTCCATTTCATGCATAGCGTCAAAGTCAAACCAGCCTGGCTCCATCAAATTTGCCATACTAAATAATATTTCACTATTCGCTATCTCATTTATTTCTTCATTAACAATCGAGCTATCTACATAACGATGGAATATTTTCATATCCCCATATTTTAAATCCAGTGCAAAACTGGCACTGAGTATTTTTTCACCTTTAATCGCTGGCTCATCCGATGACGCCAGCACAAACACAGCGATAACATCATCAATTGCCTGTTCCGGCTGTTTGCTTACTTCAGATATTGGATTATCTTCAGCTTGATTCTGAATCTCTGCTGACTCTAAACTTTCTTCCGACACTTCCATATCAAATTCATGTACTTCATGCATATTGCCAGGAAATGGATTATCTACATCTAATGTATGAGGTACTGTTATTGCTTCTTCAAAGTTATCAATGATCGCCTGATCACTTTGCGATACAACTTTCACAGGGCCAACACCATCCACCCAGGCATTATCAAGTTTTTCACCGGCACTAAAAGCTGGCACATCATTCGCAGCTTCTAGTGGAAGATCCTGCGGTGTTTTTTTACGCGTCCGGCTCAAAAAATACACAACGGCTATTATCACAATAGCAACACCAAGTAATATCCAGCGAAACTGATCCATTATGCGCTTTCTACCATTTTTGCCGCTTCCTCAATATCTACCGAAACCAGACGAGACACACCCGCTTCACGCATGGTGACGCCGTTCATTTTTTCTGCCATCTCCATCGTTACCTTATGGTGAGTAATAAAGATAAACTGTACATTTTTCGACATGGCTTTAACCAGGGTGCAGAAGCGACCCACATTAGCTTCATCCAATGGTGCATCAACCTCATCTAGCATACAGAATGGCGCTGGATTCAATTCAAATATTGCAAATACCAGTGCCACCGCTGTCAGCGCTTTTTCACCACCTGACATTAATTGAATATGACTGATACGCTTACCCGGTGGACGCGCCATTACGACTACGCCGGTATCCAGCAAATCATCGCCGGTTAATTCAAGATAGGCCTGCCCGCCACCAAATAAGCGTGGGAACATTTCCTGTATTCGTGAATTTACGTGCTCGTATGTTTCTTTAAAGCGTGAGCGTGTTTCTTTATCAATTTTCGCGATGGCCTGTTCAAGTGTTTCCAGTGCATCGGTTATATCACCATGCTGTGAATCTAAATATTCTTTACGCTTGCCCTGCTCTTTATATTCATCAATCGCCGCCAGGTTGATTGGACCTAAACGCGAAATGCGCTGCGAAATTTCTTCAACCTTACGTGCCCATTCATCAATGCGCGCATCTTCACCCAGCTCTTCGAGTAACTCTTCTGCTTTAAACTCTGTTTCCGCAAGCTGCTCCTGTACGGTCTGGCTACGCACGCGTACTTCGGATGTATTTAAGCGTGCCTGTTCCAGACTTGAACGAATCATCTGTGATTTTTGTTCAAACTCATTACGCTTTTGCTCTAGCTGACGCAAACTGTTATCGATAGATTCAACCGAACGACGTGCCTCGGTTAATTGCTCTTCAACCTGTAATCGGTCAGCCAGCAATATCTCTAACTCTTCCGCTTTATTATCCTTTGATTGAACAGACTCCAGGCTACGTGTTAGTTCTTCACGACGTTGCTGTTGCTGTTCTAGCTGGCGCGTCATACGCTCTATATTTTGTTCAAGGTTACGCTTAAGTGTACGCCGCGATTCTATTTGAATAGCTAGTTCATGTACCGATTCACGTTCGCTTTGAGCCTTACTGCGCGACTCGAGCAACTGGTTTTGTATTGTTTCCCGTTGACCACTTAACGCTTCACGTTCGCGTGACAACTCCTCCATTTGAATCATCGCTTCATTGCGCTTACGGCGCGCCGATTCTGTCTCATCCTGTTGACGCTCAATGTTTTTAGTCAACTCAATGGATTCTTCCTGCAAATTCTGATTGCGACTTAACAACTGTTCGAGCTTACTTTGACCAGACGTTAATTGCGCCTGAATTTGTGCACATTGACTGTGTGTATTATTTAACTCTGCCTGCCATTGCTCACGTTGCTGCTCTAAATTTTGTAACTGTGCACGATTATTCTGAATACTCACTTCAAGCTCTTCGGCGCGCATATCCAGTTCTTCTAATTGCAACTGCAGCTCTTTAATTTCCTGCTCGCGTGCCAATACACCGGATTTTTCATCTTTATCACGCGCCACTCGCAACCAGGATGCACCTAACCAGATACCGTCTTTAGTAATAACGGATTCGTTAGCGGCTAGAGAACCGCGCATTGCCAATGCCTGATTAATATCCTCAGCGGCTTTGACGCCATTCAAGATACCGCCCAGTGAAATCGATGATTTTATTTTACTGCTCAGGCTATCTGCATTGTCCGCAGAAACCTCCGAGTTAGTTGTGTCGAACAGGTTAACCGTGCCGGTTTCTAAATCACCCAATATTTGCGCGACACTGTCCATGCCTTCAATACATACCGCCTCTAAATGAGAACCCAAAACAGTCTCCGCGGCTTTTTCCCAGCCGGCCTCTACTTGAAGATTTTCTGCAAGGCGTGCATTATCTGCAAGCCCATGCTTTTCTAACCAACCGGACACGGCATTGCCACTTTTACCTAAAGCGGCCTGCTGCAAGGCCTCTAATGAAGCCAGCTTACCGCGCGTTGCATGAAGCTGGCGACGCAGTTCATCTTCATCACGGTTTAATTGTGTAGATTGCTCTCGTTGATTACGCACCTGATCAATAACTTCGGCAACTTTATCATCCAGTTCGGCCTTTTTCATTTCTGAAGTTTCGCTTTGCTCACGAAGTTGCTCTAACTGAATTTCTAAATCGTCACCTACTAGTTTACGTTTTTCTTCTTCAATTTTATCCAGACGCTGACGTAAATGAACAACATTTTTTTCCAGTTGTTCCATGCGAGTTTTTTCAACCTGCGCCGTTTGTGATGGCTCTGCTGCTCGCTCATTATGATGATCCCAGGCAGCTTGCCACTCCTGCATAGCCTGCTCGGCTTCATGCAATTGGTCATTCACTGTTTGCTGTGATTCGCGCTGCATTTCTAATTGTGGTTCTGCTTCGCCCAGAACCATATCAATTTCTTCCAGCTGCTCACGATCTGCCTGCAAGGACTGCTCAACTTCCTGTAGTGCGGTTTGCAAATCATTTAAATCATGTTGCTGGCGACCGAGCATTTCTTTTTCATGCTGAATCGTTTGTTCAATACGTGAGATCTCTGAACCCAGGCTATAAAAACGTGCCTGTACTGCATTTAATGACTCATTCGATTCAACGCGTTGTTCACGTAAAGTCTCTAATTCTGATTCAACCGCGCGTTGCTCGGCAATAACCTCCTGCAAGCGTGTTTCCTGCTCTTCAATAACCTGCTCACGATTTTCCATTTCCGCGTGCAACTCACGCCAACGCAGTGCCAGGTGCTCTGCTTTATAGCGACGTTCTTCTACTTTTAATTCGGTATATTTTTCTGCGGTACGTGATTGACGCTGCAAATGCGCCAACTGCTTATCAATTTCTTCACGCAGGTCATCCAGGCGTTCAAGGTTTTCACGGGTATGACGAATACGCGTTTCCGTTTCACGGCGCCGCTCTTTATATTTAGAGATACCTGCGGCTTCTTCCAGGAACACGCGCAACTCTTCCGGTTTCGCATCAATTAAACGCGAAATCATGCCCTGCTCAATAATCGCGTAACTACGTGGCCCTAAACCAGTACCTAAGAATAAATCAGCAATATCACGGCGACGGCACTTCGTACCATTTAAGAAATATTTGGATTGACCATCGCGGGTTGCTAATCGTTTAACTGAGATTTCTGCATAATTGGCATAAGGGCCTTCTAACTTGCCTTGCGAATTATCAAACACCAGTTCAACTGTCGCCTGGCTAACCGGCTTACGCGATGAAGAGCCACTGAAAATTACATCGGCCATTGAGGCACCACGAAGATTCTTCGCTGATGACTCACCCATCACCCAGCGCACCGCATCGATGGTATTCGATTTGCCGCAGCCATTTGGCCCAACGATACCGTTAAGATTAGATGGAAATTCTATTGTGGTGGGGTCTACGAATGATTTAAAGCCCGCTAACTTAATTTTGCTAAGACGCATTTATTTACAAAGCCCTGTACGGAAACCTGATGGTTGCCTGTGTTATTCGGCACTGAATACTCGTGCTCTTTAATGTGTGTAATGGCGTTTAAGAGGGGTTATACCTAGTATCTATACAAAAAACACCTCTTATCAAGCCGCCTAGTATATCAATTTCGAGTTATAATGCCGCCGAATTTTGCAGAATGATTTGAATATTCCGTATTGACTGAAAAAACCACGAGGTTCCAATGAGTACTCAGCCATCAAAAACCCTTGAAACATTTGATAATCCCCGCCCAGAGCGCGATTATGTGATCAAAATTCACACACCTGAATTCACCTGTATCTGTCCCAAGACGGGCCAACCCGACTTTGCGACGATCCATCTGGATTACATTGCCGACAAAAAGTGTGTTGAGTTGAAGTCCTTCAAGCTTTATATGTGGTCTTTTCGTGAGCAAGGTGCATTCCACGAAGATATAACCAATCAGATTTTAAGCGATTTAGTCGACGCAACCGATCCTCGCTTTATGCGCATTACCGCGGTATTTAATGTGCGCGGCGGTGTATACACAACGGTTGTTGCCGAACATCGCCAAGACGGCTGGATTCCACCCGTTCCAGTTACTTTGCCGTAAGTTAATAACATTTACAGGCATTATCTGGATAGTTAATGGCGAATCACGCTTTATTTATTGGCATAGACCTTGGCACCTCTGGTGTCAGGGCCTGCGCTATCGACCAAAACGAAAAACTACTCCATGTTTGCTCTTCACCAATACCTGGCCCTATAAGGCATAACCAGTCCGTCACCCAAAACCCATCATTATGGTGGCAGGCAACTGATCAAGTTCTTAAGCAGCTATTCGCACAAATCGACCCATCTGAAGTAGCCGCCATTTCTGTGAATGGTACCTCTGGCACAGTTTTGCTGTGCGATGATGCCGGACAGCCCGTTACCGATGCACTGATGTATAACGATGCCTCCTGCACAGCGCAAGCCGAGCGGATAAAAGCCATCGCACCACAAAGTAGTGGCGCACATGGCACTGGCTCCGGGCTTGCCAAGTTACTGTATTTACAAATCAAATATCCGACAGCCACGTGCTTATTACACCAGGCAGACTGGATAACAGGCCAACTGTGCGGGCGCTTTGATATAACTGACGAAAACAATGCCCTGAAAACTGGCTATGACCCACAAACAGGAAAATGGCCAGACTGGCTGCAGCAGCTCGGTATAAATACACGCTTACTACCCAAAGTTGTACCCCCCGGCACCGTTATAGGCACACTAAAAGCCGGCCTATATCAACGATATGAGCTTAATCCAGATTGCTTACTGGTGAGCGGTACCACGGACAGCATTGCCGCTTTTCTGGCGACGGGCGCCAACAAACCCGGTGATGCGGTGACTTCATTAGGCAGTACGCTGGTGCTTAAGGTGATTTCAGAGGCACCTATATCTGCACCAGAGCTGGGTATTTATAGTCACAAACTAGGCAACTACTGGCTGGCTGGTGGTGCATCGAATAGTGGTGGTACTGTGCTTAGCCACTATTTCAGCCAGCAACAGTTAGATACATTAACGCCGTTGCTAAGCCCCGAAAACCCAACTGATTTAAACTATTACCCTCTACTACAAGCCGGCGAGCGCTTCCCTGTCAATGACCCAACATTGCAACCACGACTGGAACCAAAAGCCGCAAGCGAAGTCGAATTTTTTCAGGGCATACTCGAAGGTATTGCCCAGATAGAGCACGATGGTTATAACAAATTACAACAACTGGGTGCCCCCTACCCGACACATGTAGTCACTGCCGGCGGTGGTAGCAAAAACCCCGGCTGGAAGAATATTCGTCAACAGCTATTAGGCGTGCCTGTGCACTCAGCGCAATTTAGCGAAGCATGCTATGGTAGCGCGCTATTAGCAAAACGTGGATTTAAGGACGCTGTATGATTAGCAATTTTTTTATGGGCTTCGCGCATATTCTAAAAGGCCTGAAATTAATAACCCAGCCGGGGCTTCGCCGTTTTATACTTATCCCCTTAGGTATTAATGTCATCACTCTGGGTGGTGCAACGTATTACCTGTTTATAAAATTTAATGACTGGATGAATCAATTAATGCCCGATTTTCCTGACTGGTTAAGCTGGCTGGAAACAGCCATTAGCTGGGTACTCTGGCCATTATTTTCCACGATGATTTTACTGGTGATTTTCTACAGCTTTACCTTTATTGCCAATTTAATTGCCGCCCCCTTTAACAGCTTACTGGCTGAAAAAGTAGAAAAGCTAGTGACCGGCAAACCACTAAATGTTGGCCCAAGCTACCCGACATTCGAACAGATTAAACGTAGCCTGGGCTCTGAAGTAGGTAAGTTGATTTATTTTTTAAAATGGTGGCTTATCTTATTTATTTTCACCCTTATTCCTGGCCTTAATCTAGCTGCGCCCTTTATTTGGGTGGTGTTTGGTGCGTGGATGCTATCGTTAGAATATCTGGACTACCCTATGTCGAATCATAACCAATTTTTTAAAGACATTAACAAACAGGCCGTGTCGAAACGCAGTTTGTCATTTGGTTTTGGCGGTGGTGTATTATTAATTACCAGCATCCCATTTATCAATTTGATTGCTATGCCAGCGGGTGTAGCAGGCTCAACTGCATTATGGGTTAAACACCGAGACGAGTTAATATGAACGGTGACTCACATGGCGAACAACTTGAAGAAAAACTCATCGATCTTGAAATAAGGCTGACTCATCAGGAAGACCATATTCAGGCACTGGATAAAATAATCTATGCACAGGACCAGTTACTCAGCGCGCTTACTGGAAAGCTAAAGCAACTGGATAGTAAGCTTAAGTCTGCGGGAGATGAAAACATATTATCAACCGCCGATGATAAGCCACCGCCGCATTATTGATGTGTATTTTTTAAATACACGCAAAGGTGCCGATAAACTAAGACGGATGACTTTTAATAAGCAAATAGCCTTAAAAAATAAAATCAGCGCAATCAATGTTTGGCTTCTATCATGTATATCACTTTATGAAGCAATATTATCAATATTTATGCCCACAAAAACTGTAAAAATAATCCATTAAAATAGCTAATACCTGTTCACAATTTATGCGCATGTTCTTCTGCAAAAATAAGGTAAAATGTACCTATTTGAAGACTTTAAGAATATGTTCTCGGCCTGATATCCAAAGATGCTGAGCAAAACACCAGGAAACACGGCCTTACCAATTTAGGCAACTTCAAAGCAATGGATATAATAAGCTGCGAAATAATCAGTTACGCAACATAATTTAAATTTACAGCACACTACTATTAGGTAAACCAACATCAACACCTCTACTCTTAAAAGCAAATTAGGCATTTACTTCCCCTTTATCTCAACTCTTCTTGTTGCAATGTGTTTGCTAATGCTTTCAAGAATTGGCCTGGCTCTATGGCACTTAGACAGAGTCAATGACTCTAGTGGCTGGCTTTCCATATTATTCAATGGGCTGCGTATTGATATAGCAACGCTTAGTTCGCTTCTCGTTGTACCTGCTTTTTTAAGCTGTTTTTTTGCGCGTAACACAACATCAGGCAAAGCCTGGCTATTTTTTGTACGCATATGGATTGTACTAACCCTCTGGCTTCTGGTTTATATGGAGCTTGCCACCCCACCTTTTATTATGGAATACGATGTCCGTCCTAATCGTTTATTTGTTGAATATCTAATGTATCCTGCAGAAGTATTTGGCATGCTTTGGAGTGGTTATAAATTAGAACTGTTAATTGGCCTACTTGGCAGCATAGCGAGCATCTACTTCGGCTGGAGATTCTCAAAACATGCCGTGAGCGGGCTGACTTTTCCTAAATGGTACTGGCGCCCAGTATGGGCATTGATGATATTCATTATTGCCGTTATGGGGGCAAGGTCAACATTTGAACATCGGCCCTTAAACCCGGCCATGGTTGCCTTTTCCACCGACCCATTAATGAACGACCTTGTATTAAATTCAACCTATTCGCTTATGTTTGCCATCAAGCAAATGCAGGATGAAGCCAATGCGGCCAAATACTATGGTGAAATGCCCGAGCAGGAAATAATCTCACAGGTACGCCAATCAACCAGTATCAACCCAGAATTATTTATTTCTGAAGCCACCCCGACGCTTAGCAAACATATTGCAAGCTATCAGGGAAAGCCAAAAAACCTGGTGATTTTGCTACAGGAAAGCCTCGGTGCACGCTACGTTGGTGGTTTGGGTGGATTACCTCTCACGCCCAACCTAGATACTATTATGGGTGAAAGCTGGAATTTTACGCGCATGTACTCAACCGGCACTCGTTCTGTACGGGGTATAGAGGCTGTGATTACCGGGTTTTCGCCAACCCCTGGGCGCGCCGTTGTAAAGCTTGGAAAAAGTCAGTCTGGATTTTTTACCATTGCCGAACTATTAAAACGTAAAGGTTATGCAACACAGTTCATCTATGGCGGAGAAAGCCATTTTGATAATATGAAGAGTTTTTTCCTCGGTAATGGCTTTACGAATATTCAAGACTTCCCCACTTTCGAAAAACCTGAATTTGTCGGTTCCTGGGGTGCATCGGATGGAGATTTGTACAACAAAGCACACCAGCAATTTCAACAATTTAGCGCTCAAGACAAGCCATTCTTCAGTTTGGTATTTAGCTCATCCAATCATAGCCCGTTTGAATTCCCGGATGGAAAAATTGAACTCTACAATCAACCGAAGCAAACAAGAGAAAATGCCGCCAAATATTCCGACTATGCAATTGGAGAGTTTTTTAAATTAGCAAAAAACTCCGACTACTGGGATAACACTATCTTTATAGTCGTTGCGGATCACGATTCACGTGCCTATGGCAATCAGTTAGTACCCATTGATCATTTCCGTATACCTGCTGTTATTATTGGCAAAGATATACCTGCAAAAAATGACTCGCGATTGGTCAGCCAAATGGATATTGCACCTACTTTGTTATCTTTAATGGGAATCAATAGCCTCAATCCCATGATTGGCCATGATTTAACACAAAAAATTGCCCCGGGTAAACTCAGAGCCATGATGCAATATTTCAAAAATTTTGCCTGGATGAACAATGAAAATGATGTAGTTGTTTTTCAACCCGGAAAACAACCACAAGGTTTTCACTACAGCCAAGACACTAAAAAATTAACTAAGCAAGATGTAAGTAATGATTTAATTAAAACCGCAAAAGCGAATGCCTTGTGGGGCAGTCATGCTTATCATAAAGGCCTTTATAGTTCGAAAGAGATTAATTAAAAACGTCCATAAAACGCATTAAAAAATCGGAGAGATAAAATGAAAAATAACTTCCTTATATTACTCATACCTGTGCTATTTATTTTTGGCTGTGACTCACAACAAAGCTCTGCCCCTGCTGAGAAAGCAGAGGCAGTAACGTCAACATCCATACAAAATGAACCAGCCGCTGCTGAGGTTGAGGAAACTACAATGGATACGCCAGCAACAAGCATACAGCTTGAAGCTAAAGCAGTTGATAAAGCAGTGCTCAGTGCTGCAAAAGCACCCATGAGTGGCGAACAGGTTTATACAAAATTTTGCGTCAATTGTCATAAATCGGGTGTTGCAAATGCACCTAAACTAGGCAATGCCACCGACTGGAAACCTCGTATAGCAAAAGGTGAAAGTACCTTATATCAATCAGCAAAATTGGGTATTCCGGGTACAGCCATGATGGCCAAGGGTACTTGTAGTGTGTGCAGTGAAGCAGAGCTTGAAGCAACTGTAGATTTTATGGTCTCACAATCAAAATGAATATATTGAAGGGGTTAATATCTGTTTATTAACCCCTTCAATCGACTCTTACCACCTCATATAATATCTTATTGATTTGCATCACGAAAAATACAGTATGAAATATCAAAGCAAAATATCAATGATACAATTTGTGCTACTAATACCAACCTAAGAAAATAATGAAACTACTAAACGTTGTTCTATTTACATCCGGTTTATCCATATCGACACTGGCATCTGCCTGGCAGGCACTTCCTGATGCAGCACCGGCACCCGCGAATAACCCTACTACAGCCAAAAAGGTTGAACTGGGAAAAACTCTTTTTATGGATCCTCGCTTTTCGTCTACGGGCACAGTGTCATGTAACTCTTGCCACAATGTAATGGAAGGTGGAGACGATAGTCGCAATGTCTCCATGGGAATACATGGAAAGATGGGGAACCGTAATTCACCCACAGTCTGGAATTCTGCTTTTCATTCTGTTCAATTCTGGGATGGTCGTGCATCGACACTAGAAGAACAGGCAAAAGGCCCCGTTTCAAACAGTGTTGAAATGGGCATGAAAGATGTCGAGGCAGCAATGGCTCGTGTTAAATTAATACCAGATTATGCGATATTATTTGAAAATGCATTTGGTGCAAACGGCATGACGATTGATAACGCCGCTAAAGCCGTTGCCGCATTTGAACGCACACTTATCACTCCAAACAGCCCTTATGACAAATATGTTCAAGGCAATAAAAAAGCCATGACGAGCCAGCAAGTACGTGGCATGGTGACGTTCGAATCAACAGGCTGCACAAGCTGTCACTCAGGCGCTGCTTTTAATGGCCCAGAGATGCCACTTGGTACAGGCTTCTATGCAAAATTCCCAACCTTTAGTAACGCATACGTCAGCAAATATAAATTAGCCGATGACAAAGGCCGTGAAGGTGTAACAGGTAACAGTGAAGATAGAAATATGTTCCGCGTTCAAACACTTCGAAATATTACGGATACTGCGCCGTACTTCCATAATGGCTCAGTCAATTCGCTTGATGAAGCAGTAAAAGTTATGGCAAAGAGCCAGTTAAATAAAAACCTGTCTGCAAACGACGTTAAAGATATCGTTGCATTTTTGGGTGCTTTAACCGGTGAGTACCCTGTAATAACTATGCCAAGGCTACCAGCCACATCTGGCACCAGCATTCTTATGCCTTAAGCACGGCTTCGTCGTAGATTGCAAACTTGAGAACGGGCGTTAATACGCCCGTTTTTTTCATTGTAAAAAACATATACAGCAACTTTACTATTTATAAGGGAGATCGATCTTTAAAATAGGTTAAAATACCTGCCTCATTAAGTCTTCAACTATAAGTTCCCAACATCATGTCCAAAGATACCTCGCAAAACAGTAAGAAAGTCGGTTTTATTAGCCTTGGTTGCCCAAAGGCACTGGTAGACTCCGAAGTTATCATCACCAAATTACGCTCAGAAGGCTATGAGATCAGCCCTTCATATGAAGGCTCCGATATTGTGGTAGTAAATACCTGTGGTTTTATTGATGATGCGGTTGAAGAATCTTTAGATGCCATAGGCGAAGCACTAAACGAAAATGGCAAGGTCATTGTCACCGGCTGTTTAGGTGCCAAGGGTAATATCGTTGCCAATAACTACCCCCAAGTTTTGGCAATTACCGGCCCTCATGCAGCGGATGAAGTACTTGAAGCAGTGCATAAACACTTGCCCCCTGAGCATGACCCCTATATCAGCCTCATCCCACCGGCCGGCATAAAACTCACACCAAAGCATTATGCCTATTTAAAAATTGCGGAAGGCTGCAACCACCGCTGTACCTTCTGCATTATCCCATCATTGCGTGGTGATTTAGTGAGCAGGCCCATTGGTGAGGTGATGACTGAGGCGGAAAATTTAGCCAACAGCGGCGTTAAAGAATTATTAGTGATCTCACAAGACACCAGCGCCTATGGTTTGGACATTAAATACCAAACCGATTTCTGGAACGGTCGACCGATTAAAACTAAATTTGAAGATTTGGCAAAAAATCTGGGCGAGCTCGATATGTGGATACGTATGCATTATGTTTACCCCTATCCACATGTTGATAAAGTGATTCCATTAATGGCTGAAGGCAAAATCTTGCCTTATCTGGATATTCCATTTCAGCACAGCAGCCCGGAGATTTTGCGCGCGATGAAACGCCCTGCAAGCTCTGAAAATGTTTTAAAACGTATCAAGCTTTGGCGTGAAATCTGCCCCGACATTACTTTACGCAGTACCTTTATTGCAGGCTTTCCCGGTGAGACCGATGACGATTTCAACCACTTGCTGGACTTCCTGGTAGAGGCGGATCTGGATCGTGTGGGTTGCTTTGCCTATTCACCTGTCGAAGGCGCCACGGCTAACCAGATAGCTCAACAGGTACCGGAAGACGTTAAAGAAGAACGACTTGCACGCTTTATGACATTACAGGCTGAAATCAGTGCCAATAAGCTCAGCAAGAAAGTCGGCCAAACCATACAGGTCATGGTAGATGAAGTGGACAACGAAGGCGTTATTGCACGCAGCAAAGCAGATGCCCCGGAAATAGATGGCCTGGTATTTGTTGATTCACAAAAGCAATACGAACCCGGTACATTGATTGATGTGAAAATTACCGGCTCTAGTGAGCATGATTTATATGCCATTGAAGTCGATTAGTTCATTTTAATAAACAAATTATTGGCCTCTTTAATAATTGCTTAATTAGAGGCAGATCAACTAACGCTTTAACAAAACTAGTAATAATTGACCGCAACCTAAAACAAATTAAAGAACATCATGAGCACACTTACCGATATACGCCGCGAATATGACTGCGATAGTCTGAGTAGAAACCAGTTAAATACAAACCCATTTAAGCAAATGGACGTCTGGTTAGAACAAGCTAAACAGGCTGAACTAAAAGATGCTACTGCAATGACACTGGCCACGGCCAGTAAAAATGGCATGCCTGACGCACGCATTGTATTGCTCAAACAATTCGATGAGAGCGGGTTTTGTTGGTATACCAACTACAACAGCCCTAAAGGCCTGCAACTCGCAGAAAATGCTCAAGCTTGCCTGCTATTCTACTGGCGTGAATTTGACCGTCAGGTACGTATTCAGGGGCATATTGAAAAACTCACTGCGGCAGAAGCCGAAGAATATTTCCACTCCCGTCCATTACAAAGCCAGTTCAGTGCAGCGGCTTCAGAACAAAGTCACGCCATTGATTCACGAGCTACATTAGAAGCAAAAGTCGAAGCACTGCAAAGCATCAATAGTGAATCAGTTAAACGACCAGAGGCCTGGGGTGGATATCGTTTAATACCCAGTAGTTTCGAGTTTTGGCAGGGCAGAGAAAATCGCCTGCATGATCGTTTTCAGTTCATCCTGGATAACGCTGCTAACTGGTCAATCACAAGGCTGCAACCTTAATGAGTGATTAAGGTATAATTTACCCTTTACCATTAAAGACACTCCCCAGAGACAGACACATGAGCAATAAAATTTTAATATCCATTGGTAAATCAAAAATTGAAGCGCAATTACTGGATACACCAACCGCCAAAAATATTAAAGATGCCCTGCCTTTTGCCAGCAAGGCCCAGCTTTGGGGCAAACAGGTATTTTTTGAAACGCCGGTAATGGCGGAATTAGAAGAGACTGCCAGGGACGTAGTAGAAGCCGGGGAACTAGCTTTCTGGACAGAAGGTGACGGCATCGCAATTGCCTTTGGAAAAACACCTGCCTCACAAGGTGATGAAATTCGCCTGGCCACAAAAGCCAATATTTGGGCGCATGCAATAACCGATGTCACCTTACTAAAAAACTGTAAAAAAGATGATTTTGTGTTTGTTGAATCTTTACTTTAAAGCCCTGTAGGGCACTGTTAATTTAAGCAGGTACAAGTGCTTTCATCTGCTCATTAAGCAGCTGCCCTCACTTTACTTGCCTGTTTTCCAGTTGCTAAGCGCCTATAAAAGTGAGAAACGCCTCACAAAAACCCCTTGCAAAACTCAATTTCTATAAAAAATCTTTACCAATTATATAAATGGTAAATTTATACGGACAAGTGGTTTAACACTCACCTGTTCAGGGCATGGACATCACACTACCTGTATAGGATTATGATGACCCTACGCTGATTAGCAGTTTCTTAGTTAAATTAAACTGCATTACTGTATAGCTCTATAAAATGATAATCGAATGAAATGCTCGAATAACCACTTCAACTCACCAGTAGGGTGATGGTTACTTCAAGCGAATAATAATAAGTTTAGGAAAAACCTAAACAAAAATTCGAATAAGGTTTGTTTTATGGAGTTTCAGCAAATGGAAAAAAACAAAATTGATCTACATCAGTCCAAATATAAAAAATCGCGTAGGGTCAGCTTTTCAAATCAACTGAGCAGGTTTTTTAGAAAAATTATTTTTAGTGGCCTTAATAAAAATCACGAAAATGATATTGATGCTCAACGTCTAGTTTTAATCATCAACTTATACTGCATCGTCGGTACAATTTATCTTCTTCCATTTTCTATTCAGTCCTTTATAAGCAATCAACTGAAACTCGGCATTACATTGGCTTTATGCGCGTTTATTGCCATCACTAACAGCGTATATCTGCATAACACTGGAAACTACAAACGTGCCGGTGATATTGTTGTTGTAATGTCGACTATTCTATTTTTATACCTTATCAGTACCGGCGGAAGTGACAATACGGGCCCATTATGGAGCTATATTTTACCTCCATTAGTTTTATTCATTTATGGTTTAAGCAAAGGTAGCTTCGTCCTTTCCCTGTTTATATTGGCAAGTATAACTTTAATGTTCATTCCTGATAATGGCATTCTAACTACAGACTATTCATACAACTTTGAAGTCCGCTATTTTTCAACATTTCTGGGTGTATGTTTAATATCATCAATTTGTGAATACTCACGTTACCATTCAAACAACCTCTTAAAAAAGCTACAAAAATCTATTCAACTAGAGGCTCATACCGATGTATTAACAGGGCTTTATAACCGTCGTTACATGCATGAAAAAATAGATTACTTAATCCATCAGAAAAGTTTATGTCAAAAAACATACAGCTTACTGTTATGCGATTTAGACCATTTTAAATCTATTAATGACAACTATGGTCACCCCTGTGGTGATCAGGTATTAATTGAAACAACCAGGCGGATGAAAAGTTGTCTACGCAATGAAGATGTCGCTGCACGTTGGGGGGGCGAAGAATTTATGATCATCCTGCCAGAAACTGATCAACATGCAGGCTATTTAGTGGCCGAAAAATTACGCACACAATTATGTGAACAGGCCATCTGCTGTAGCAAAGAAAGTTTGCCTGTAAGTATGAGTATTGGAGTACTGGAGATATCCCAAAAGCATAATCTGGAAGATATTTTAAATAACGTAGATGATGCTTTATATGCCGCAAAAAGAAATGGTAGAAACTGCACGCAGATTTACAATCAGTAAAAACAGGCTTTTAGGCGTTATAGACTAACGCCTAAATAGCGATGATTTAATTGGTCTTATAGCTTAATTGTCTTCTCTATAATTCCTTAAGAAACGGTGCATTTTTTCAATAACCTTCTCCATGTCTTCGCGGCGCGACAAAGAAACCAGTCTCACATGATTGGTATCCGGCCAGTTAAATGCGGTACCCTGAACCAGTAATACTTTTTCCTGCTGTAATAATTTCAATATGAATTTTTCATCATCTTCAATTTTATAAATTGCCGGATCTAATTTAGCAAACAGGTACAGGGCCCCCTTAGGCCTTACACAGCTAACACCCTCTAGTTGGTTAACCATTTTCCATGTGTAATCCATTTGCTCATATAAACGCCCTCCCGGTGCCACCAAATCATTAATACTTTGATAACCACCTAATGATGTTTGAATTGCGTGCTGACCGGGTACATTTGCGCATAAACGCATTGAGGCCAGTAACTCCATGCCTTCAATGTAATCCGTTGCGTGATCTTTTGCACCGCTGATGACCATCCAGCCGGCACGAAAACCCGCCACACGATATGATTTCGACAGGCCATTAAAACTGATCATTAATACATCGTCAGCCAGAGAAGCCATTGCAATATGCTCCGCATCGTCATATATAATTTTATCGTAAATTTCATCTGCAAAAATAATCAGCTTATGCTTACGCGCAACGTCTATTAATTTAAGCAATGTATCTTTACTATAAACGGCACCCGTTGGATTATTTGGATTAATGATCACGATGCCACGGGTCCTGGGTGAAATTTTGCTTTCAATATCTTCAATGCTGGGTTCCCAGGCATTGTCCTCATCACACAGGTAATGAACCGGTGTTCCACCCGATAAGCTAACAGCGGCTGTCCACAGTGGATAATCAGGAGCCGGGATGAGCATTTCATCACCATTGTTCATTAATGCCTGCATCGACATAACAATCAGCTCACTAACACCATTACCGAGAAAAATATCATCAATATCAACCGCTGGAAAACCCTTTTCCTGACAATATTGCATAACGGCTTTACGCGCGTAGTAAACGCCTTTTGAATCTGAGTAGCCCTGACAATTCGCCAGGTTTCGAATCACATCTTGAATAATTTCATCAGGTGCATTTAAACCAAAAGCCGCCGGATTACCAATATTAAGCTTGGTAATTAAATGCCCTTCTTCTTCTAATCGTCTGGCTTCATGCAATACCGGGCCACGGATGTCATAACAAACCCGGTCTAACTTGTCTGATTTTAATATGCTAGTCATAAATTAAATTGCTATTCAAAGAATTTAGTAATGCGGCATGATACCGCCAGCTTTAGGGGATTAACAGCAGTATGCTGAGTAATCATTAAAATTTTTATCAATAAGGTTATGAACATAGCGGAATTAAGCGCAAACCAGGCACAACATAACGATGTTATTTGTACGCAGGTGGTAGAAAAAATTAGTTATTGCTTGAAAGACATAAAGTCTTACGCGCGACATGAACCAGGAATGAAGAAAGGAGCAAACTTGACGGCAGCTTTCAAATGAGTATAATTCTCATTTGCAAAAAAAAACTAACAAGGACTCGTATGAATGACTTACTTAGCACATTACTCGATTGCCCAAACCTGAGCTTGCGCCTACTGGATTCAAAAACAGGCCGTTCTGTAAAAACAATTAATCACGATCAACTACAAAAAATGCTAACGGATCAACAACCAGGTTGCGCAAAAGATTGCGGCAATATGAGCTGTCAAAATCGCTCATATGAAGATTAAGCTTTACCTTGAAAGCAGTTTAAACAACTAAACGCTTCTTCTCACACGAACCGCATCAGCCAAATCACGTAATAGAGTTTCCGTCTCCTGCCATGCAATACATGCATCGGTAATGCTCTTACCGTATTCTAGACTATCTATATCAAGCACATCCTGACGACCAGACTGCAAATGGCTTTCAATCATCACACCCATTATATTGTTATTGCCCGTCTTAAGCTGATCTGCCACATCCTGACATACATTAATTTGACGATTGTGATCTTTCTGACTATTTGCATGAGAACAATCAATCATCAGGCGTGTATTTTGCCCACTCTTTTCTAATTGATCCGTTGCCGTCTTCACACTGGCCGCATCGTAATTAGGTTGTTTACCACCACGTAAAATAATATGGCAGTCATCATTACCCGTGGTTGAGAAAATAGCGGAGTGCCCTTGCTTGGTAAGTGACATGAATACATGCGGGCGAGAAGCTGCTTGAATAGCATCTACAGCGACTTTTAAACCACCGTCGGTACCATTTTTAAAGCCAACCGGACAGGATAAGCCAGAAGCTAGCTCACGATGCCCCTGACTTTCAGTGGTACGCGCACCAATGGCGCCCCAGCTGACAAGGTCTGAAATATATTGCGGACTAATCAGGTCAAGGTACTCGGTACCCGCCGGCACACCCATATCCGCGACATCTAACAAAAAGCTGCGCGCCAAACGTAAACCGTGATTAATATTAAAACTATTATCTAAATGTGGATCATTGATTAAACCTTTCCAACCCACTGTAGTTCGTGGCTTTTCAAAGTACACCCGCATCACAATGCAAAGCTCATTTTCTAGCTCATCAATCAGGGGTTTTAGCTTAGCCGCGTAGTCACGACCGGCCTTTGTATCATGGATAGAACACGGGCCGACCACCACCATCAGGCGGTCACTTTTCCCGTGCAAAATATCATGAATAGCCTGACGGGTTGTATGTACAGTATCCGATGCCTGATCGGTAATCGGGTATTCGCGATGCAGCTCTTCTGGAGCCAGGACTTCTTGTAGGCCGGAAATACGTAGGTCGTCAGTTTTATACTTCATGAATCAACAGAGCTCAAGGCCGTTTAAGGTTTAGGAACGGGGCATTATATATTAAAAATAGACTGCCTGTCTTACTCAGCACCCAGGATCCCTCTGACCAGGTCTATAATGCTTCTGCGTGATCTGAAGGGTGCAATTGCAAGGCGCAAAGCGAAGTGAATGGCCCGGTCCTTTGCAAACTTTGTAACACGGCAAGTGTGCCCTTCAGAACTCGCCCGAAGGGGCTTACAGGTTTGCCCGTGCCCTGCGTTAGCTTTTTTCACCAGGTACCTACATGCTTTCAAAAACCTGTCTTGATCACGAACAAACCTGTAAGCCAGAAGTATCGTAGACTTGATCAGAGGGATCCTTGGCTTTTCATTAACCAGTTTTTAAGCTGATACAGGTCATCAAACTGTTGCCTGGGTGTCTGTTGGTTGGTATCCCAAACCCGCTGAAAACGGTTAATCCACACCGCATCGACTCCGGCATTTCTCGCACCTTGAATGTCATGTATCGGGTGATCGCCTACATGCAGCGTCTCCTGCGGCCTTACCTCGGCTTGTTGCATGGCTCGAATAAACATAGCGGGATGCGGCTTTGCGGCGAGCACATCGGCAGCCGATACCTGAAAAGAAAAATATTCAGCCAGCCCCGTATGCTTTATATGGGCGTTCCCATTGGTTAAAGCCACTAGAGTGAAATACTGCTTGAGCTCTAGTAGCACCGGTATCACATCGTCATACAGGGCGACTTTTTGTCTTGCCTGATAAAACACCTTGAAGGCCTCATCCACCCAATCAGCTGAATCATTAAACTCTTCCGCGAGGGCTTTTAAATGCGCTAATCTCGCAGCAGACAAATCATTTATTAATTTGGGTTGATCGTGGATGAGTACTTTTCGTTTATCACGTAGTTGCTCTATAGAATATGCCTGTGTAATAGCGGGTTTATGCTCCGCCATCCAGTCATAAATAGCCTGTTCCGCACATTGAATTGTCGGCATACAGGGCCACAGCGTGTCATCTAAATCAAAGCAAATTAATTTATACATAACAGGTGTGTTTACTGCCCAATAACCACGTAAGCAGGTGTGGAAAAGAACGTTTGATATTCTTTTAATTTTTCACGCGCTTTATCACGCTCATCAAAGCGCCCCACTCGTACATTATATTTTACGGCGCCGGAGGATGAGACAAAGTCACTTATATAAGCTTCAAATTTTTCTACTGCTAATTTTTCAATAAAGCTTTCAGCATTATTTCTACTGGCAAACATACCCGCTTGAATAGAATACAATCGCTTATTATCAACCGGCTCATTCTCCTGTACAAAACTATCAGATGGTATTGCCGATGAATCTTCGGCTGTTTGCGCTGAGTTTTTTGCCTTTTCAACTGCTGCCCTGGCTTCTGCTTCTGCCTTAGCTTTGGCCTCTGCCTTAGCTTTGGCCTCTGCCTTAGCTTTGGCTTCTGCCTTAGCTTTGGCTTCTGCCTTGGCTTTGGCTTCTGCCTTGGCTTTGGCCTCTGCCTTAGCTTTGGCCTCTGCTTGTTTTTTATCTTCTGACTTGTCTTGTTTTATATTTTTTTGTATATCTTCTTTATCATTTTTATTATCTGCTTCCTGAGCATCTGCTTGCTTTTCCAACAAAACAGAACGCTCTGTCGCCATTGAGTCAACTGTTTTTCCCGAAGCTACTTTAGCCGACTCATTCACGCTACCACCGATAACATAACCAAACAAAAAGCTCAGCACCAATGCGGCAATCCCGATAACTATGTACTGTTTTAACTGATCCTGATTAATCACATATGCTTTCATTTATTATTCTCTTTAATAGCCGGCCTTTTTCCACAAGCCAGACAAACCATGTGCAGACCTATTTCAGGTATTTATATTGTATAGAAAAACCACCAAATGACATGACCTATCTAACAAACCGATTATTTTTCTTTCCTACATTCCATTGATGTTAAATATCGTTGTAATTGCAAAAATAAAGATTGACTCGCAGCGGCCATAACAGAGCGCGACACTAAGGTTTTTTTAAAAACGCTATCCCCTGAAAACGTTTTTGCGAAACCTCCCGCTTCCGAAAAGATTAACTGGCCTGCCGCATAATCCCAGAGCTTCTGCCCGCCATGAATATAAACCTGACTGCGAGCCGCGGCCAACCAGCACCAGTCCAGCGCACCTGAACCAAAATTACGCTGCGAAGCATACGGATGTTCTTTAGACAAACAAACACGCATATCTGGCTTTAGGCGTTTAAAGTCAATTTGCGCGGTGCACTGTTTGAGTAATTCTCTTTCAGTAATACATTTTAATGTTTGGCCATTTAACCAGGCCCCCTGCCCTTTGATGGCACTAAACATTTCATCTCGATTGGGATCATAAATAGCACCCAACACCACTTCATTATCAATAACTAATGCCAATGAGACTGAAAAAATAGGCACACCACTGGCAAAATTACTGGTGCCATCTAACGGGTCCAGTATCCATAAACCCTGTGTATCACAATCTAATTTTTGCTGCTGCTCTTCATCCGTCATTTCCTCGCCAAGCACGGCATACTCAGGCCAGTGCTCTTGCAGACTCTCTATCATCGCATTTTGCATCGCCGAATCGGCCTCGGTCACCAGGCTGCCATCTTTTTTAAAACTGTATGCCACCCGGTTATAGCGCGGCATGATTTGCTCGGCCGCATGCTGCTTAATTAGCGTTTCTATTTTTTGCAGTAATTGCTTCATTATTTTTTCGTAAACAGGGCAATAGATTCCACGTGAGCCGTGTGTGGAAACATATCCATTACGCCCGCATCGAGCAAAGTATAAGCATACTCATTCACCAGAATTTGAGTATCTCTTGCCAGAGTGGCAGGATTACACGAGACATAAACAATGCGCTTTGCTCCCAGCTTACCAATATGCTTAAGCATTTCCATGGCACCTGAGCGCGGTGGATCTAATAAAATTTTGTCGTATTTTTGCTGTAACCAGGGTTCATTACTTATATCGACAGATAAATCTGCTGCAAAAAAGCTGGCATTATTGATATTGTTTTTCTGTGCATTTTCGCGCGCTTTAAGCACCATACTTTGTGCGCCTTCAACGCCAACAACTTCAGCGCACTGTCGCGCCATTGCCAGTGTAAAATTTCCCAGGCCACAAAATAAGTCGAGCACTTTATCCTCAGCGGATAATTCCAACATGCTCAATGCACGGCTCACCATGCTCTGATTTATTTCACTATTAACTTGCGTGAAGTCATTAGGCTGAAATTCAATCGAAATATCCTGTTCGTTTAATCGATATGACAAGGGCGCTGGATTTTCGGGCCATAACGCAGCTATCGTATCTGGCCCACCAGACTGCAACATAATTTGAAAATCATATTGCTGTGCAAATTCGGTAAGCGCCGCACGATCACTATCCGACAAAGACTCCAAATGCCTAAACACGAGTGCTGTTTTGGCGTCATCTATAGCGACTTCTATTTGTGGGATAGATGATCTTGCATCCATTGTCATTATTAAATCTGATAATACGCTTAAACGATTACCCACCGATTCATGTAATACCTGGCAACTCAGTAAATCCGCTAAAAAGGCAGAGCCTTTTTCACGGAAGCCGACGAGTACCTTGCCTTTGTTCTCCACATATTTCACACCCAGACGCGCTTTTTGACGATAATGTTTAATCGGGCCGCGCAGTGGCGGTAAAATATTTTGTGGCTGTGTTTGCGCCATATGTTTAAACATATCCATTAACGCATCCTGTTTAATAGATATTTGCTTCTCGTTACTCAAGTGCTGCATGCTACAGCCACCGCAGACAGTGAAATGATCACAAACTGGTGCGACTCTATCGCTCGATGCTTTTATGACATTAACCGCACGGCCTTGATCAAATTTTTTGCTCTGCCTGGAGTATTTAAATTCCACAGTTTCACCAGGCAGTGCAAAATCAACAAATACAACTTTACCGTCTAAGTGCCCAACGCCGCGTCCCTCATGACTCAATGACTCTATTTCAATTTCAGCTGTTGCTTCGGGAATACGTTGTCTTCGTCTGCGTTTAACCATAATAATTTCTTAAAGTACTCGCTTTTAATAAGCCTTAAATTAATGTTTATTGTTAAGCTGATGCTTAGGCGGGGAAAACACCGGTAGATAAATAGCGATCACCACGGTCACAAATAATGGACACAATGAGTGCGTTTTCAACTTGCTCTGATAATTTTAACGCCGCAGCGACGGCACCACCGGATGAAATACCACAGAAAATTCCTTCTTCAGCCGCCAGTCGACGCGTTGTGTCTTCGGCTAATTGCTGACCAATATCAATTGTCTGGTCCACTCGACTTTCTTCAAAAATACCCGGTAAATATTCTTTAGGCCAGCGCCGAATACCTGGAATACTGGAGCCCTCTTCTGGTTGCACGCCGACAATTTGAATATCTGGATTTTGTTCTTTCAGGTAACGCGATGTTCCCATAATCGTCCCGGTGGTGCCCATTGCACTAACAAAATGTGTAATCTGGCCTTTTGTATCGCGCCAGATTTCCGGGCCAGTACCGTTATAGTGTGCAACTGGATTATCTGGATTATTAAACTGATCAAGCACAATACCTTTGCCCTCTTTCTGCATTTGCAAGGCAAGGTCACGCGCACCTTCCATACTTTGCTCACGGGTAACGGTTATTAATTCTGCACCGTAGGCCTTCATACTGGCGCGACGCTCCTCGGTCATATTATCTGGCATGATCAGCACCATTTTATACCCCTTAATCGCCGCTGCCATCGCCAGGGCAATACCCGTATTGCCACTGGTTGCTTCAATTAATGTATCACCTGGTTTTATATCGCCTCTGTCTTCCGCCATCTGAATCATTGTCATTGCTGGTCGGTCTTTAACTGAACCTGCGGGGTTGTTTCCTTCCAGCTTAACCATGACAATATTATTGTTTTGCGGAACCAGTCGTTGTAGCCGAACCAAAGGCGTATTGCCAACAAAGTCTTCCAATGTAGGGAAATCTTCAGGATTCATAAAAAATCACTTCTAAAATTAGTTTTTATAGATAAAGCTGATAAAATCAGCCACATAACTATGTGAGTACAGTCTGTTAGCGTAGATATTGCCGAATGATTGCGTATTTAAAAGAGTTATAATCGCAATCAATCAAATATTGCCCCGTAAAGACGAGGACATTATCCCACATTTATAATAAATCAGTGAACGGTTGTCCTATACAAATGCACATATTAAAAAGAATTATCGGGCTTTTACTCCTGCCTACCAGCTTATACGCCGCAAGCAGTGAAGATTCTTTATCACTATTAGGCAGCGAAGAACTATTTATTGGTGATATGCCAACGGTGATTTCTGCTACACGCCTCAAGCAGCCCATCAATAAAGCACCGGTTTCCACCACTATCATCGATAGCCAGATGATTAGGGCCAGTGGTGCTCAAACCGTTGCTGATTTATTACGTCTGGTTCCGGGGTTTACTGTTGGTTACTTGTCAGGTAACTACCCTGTAGCCGCTTATCATGGTCAAAGTGATCGATTCTCCCGACGCTTACAATTACTTATAGATGGTCGCTCGGTCTATTTACCCACACTCTCCGGCATTTCATGGTCCGACCTTGTCATTGGTATCGAAGATATCGAACGTATTGAAGTCATTCGAGGTCCCAATGCATCGACTTATGGCAATAACGCATTCGGTGCAGTTATCAGCATAATCACCAAACATGCCTCAGCCGACAAAGGGCAATATATAAAAACCACAGTGGGCTCCAAGCAAACCGCCGATGTTCTATACCGTTTTGCCGATAGTACGGAAAACGCGGATTACCGCGTAAGCGTGGGCACTAAAAATAATGATGGCACCGATTTATTAAAAGACTTTACCGAAACCGATTACCTAAGTTACCGCCTGGATTATCAACTGGATAATGACACACAACTTTTTTATCAAGGCGGCATACAAGACAGTGAGTATGGAAACTTATACGAAAGCAGAGGCTATGTACCTGCAGATACAGACGTCCGCAGCATTTTTCAGCATCTGCGATTAGAGCACAGTTTTAGTGATCAGAGCAGTCTCGCATTACAGTATTACTATAATTACACACATAGCTATGAATCTTCTTTTGCACTGACAATAGATGGATCAGCGTATGGAATCGATTCTTTTGATATCTATAACACCCTCGATTTAACCTCACAGCGACATGATTTTGAAGCTACTTATTACTTCCAGCCGCTAACGGATCTACGCATGGTAACAGGCGCGAGTATTCGTTTAGATAGCGTCGATGCCGATAGCGTATATGATCCGGATGCAGACAATTACTTAATGCTGTATCGCGGCTATGGCCATGGCGAGTATTCAATTAGTGAAGAGCTTCAACTGAATGCCGGCATTATGATTGAAAAAAATGATATATCGGGTACCGACGTTGCACCACGCCTGGCCTTTATTTACCATCCCAACGACCAGCACAGCTTAAGAATCGGCGCTTCTAAAGCAACACGCACGCCCACCATGTTCGATGAAATAGGTTTTTATGCATTGGATCAAACTCTAACAGTGAACGGCGGTGATCCATTACCAGATGGAGGAATAAAAACTCTTTTAGGTGGTGATAGATTAATTGACGTCGTATTTTTCTCTCCTGGTGGCGTGGCGTCAGAAAAAATCACCAGCCTGGAATTTGGCTGGATGATGAACCTGCTAGATAATCGCCTCACGCTGGACTTTAAATTATTTAGGGATAAAGCCGAGGATCTTATCTTCGAGCTCTCTCAGGATTCCAACATACCTAGTGAAAATATTCAGAATATATTGCCTGATGAAGAAGGCGCTGATTATTATGATAACGCGGCTCAGACAATTACCAAAGGCTTTGAGTTTTATAGTGATTATCAGATTCAACAGGATCTTCGCCTATATAGTTTTTTCTCATATACATTAATAGATGCGAAAAGAACCAATGCATTAGCGGATGAAGACGTAGTGGGCACCCTAGAAGAATCTATCCCCCGACGTAGTTTTGGCGCCATGCTAATGAAGTCATGGAAGAACAATTTAGATACCAGCCTGGCGGTTTACCATGTCAGTGATATGGATTGGCTTGATCGTACACACGATCGTGATGATCCAGTCACCTATTCGCACGTCGACAGATCTGCTGAGGCATACACCAAGCTTGATTTAATCATACGAAAATCATCCAAAATAAATAAAACGGAAGTTAATTACTCGCTGATCATTCAAAACATTGGCAATTCTTATTGGGATTATACAAGGACAAATTATGAGCGAAACGACCCTACAACGGTCAAAATACCTGGTAGCTTACAAGATACACGGGCTTACCTTGAAGTTGCTGTAAAATTTAATTAACCACAACGGATTAAGTGGAATCGAACACCGCCCTAATCCAGATTAACCATCGGACACAGCTGTAAATACAGGGATCTATATTGAATAGTAGTACACACAGTACAGCCATTTTTAATCAGCACTTACAGAAGCCACCTTCACTTCTGAACCGTATTGCTGTGCTGTGTATATGTTGTTTTTTACTATTATTATCTTCTGCTGCACAGGCTGACAATTCAGAAAAAAATATTGCTATTGTTTATTTACAGGATAAAGGTTTTAGCCAACTATTAATTAAACATCTGCAAAAAGATTTAAACGAAAAAAAATTCAATGTCATAAAAATACCTATCCAGCATGCACTAAACACGCAACTACAAGAACAGGATTTCATTATAGCTTTAGGCAGCAAGGTAACAAAAACACTACTCGAGTCCGGCATCAATAAGCCAACACTTAGTTTACTTATTCCTAAATATTTTTCAGATGCACTGGAAAAAAGTCACCTCGATGTCACACACTGGAGTCGATTGCTTATTGATCAGCCCATAAAAAGACACTTTTATTTGATTTCTGCAATATTAGGACCGCATCACAAAACAGGACTACTGCTCGGCCCAAACGCACAACAATCAGAATCATTATTCGAGCAAGCGGCGACTGAATCCGAACAGTCACTTACTACGATTTATATCGAGCAGAGGGATCAATTAACACTCGCACTAAAATCATTAAGCAAAGAAGCGGATGTTCTACTCGCATTACCCGATCCGAGCATTTATAACAAAAGCACAACGAGAAGTATTCTGCTTTCCTCTTATCGGTATAAATTACCTATTATTGGCTTTTCAAAAGCCTACGTTAAAGCCGGTGCAATAGCAGCCATTTATTCCACCCCCGAACAAATAAGTGCGCAGGCTGTAAATATATGTGATCAGTTCTTTGATAAAAATTATTTTCAGAAGAAAATTTATTACCCAGACGATTTTTCCGTTTCACTGAACCATAAAGTAGCCCGATCAATGAATATAAGGTTTCCCGAAAGCTCGGTTATTGTTGAACAAATAAAAAAATCTGAGAAAAATCCATGAAAAACTGGGGCATAAATAAACGCGTAATGTTTTTAGCATTACTACCGACATTTCTAATCACCATTACGCTGGCGTCATATTTCAGCATTAGTCGATATGCCTACATAGAAGAAGCAATGCATTTAAAAGGCCAGTTAATCGCCAACAATCTTGCACCTGCTTGCGAATATGGAATTTTTTCTGGAAATATTGAAATCCTAGATACGCTAATTACAAACACATTAAAAGAAAGTAATATTGTTAATATCACAATCAGCAACAGTAATAATGATGTCTTAATTAGCCGGACACAAAGTATAAAACCAAGCAGCTCCATTTTGCCTATTTTCATTAACCCTAAAGAATTCAAATACTCGAAAAATATAACCTCCAGCGAAATAGCCATTTCAGATTATGATGAAACCGAATCCACCTCTGAAAACACCACTAATGACCAGGAAAACACCCTCGGATACGTTTACGTTACTTTAGACAATAGATCGACTCAAGTACAACAACTGGATAGTATTCTTAAAGGGTTTTTAATTACATTTTCAGGATTATTCTTAACGGTATTTCTTGCCATTAGTATCAGTCGAAGCGTTGTCAATCCAATTCAACGATTAACACAATCCGTCAAAAAAATAGCTAAAGGAGAATTAAACACACCTATCGAAACAGGCAGTGGCGGTGAGATTGGCTCACTAGAAGACGGCGTAGACAAAATGGCTAGAGAGATGCAGTTAATACGCACCGACTTACAAGGGCAAGTAAATAGCGCAACTGCAGATTTAAAAAAGACACTGGAAGAATTAGAAATACAAAATATAGAGTTAGACCTGGCCCGTAATCAGGCAATATCCGCAAGCAAAATTAAATCTGAATTTTTAGCCAATATGAGCCATGAAATACGCACTCCTATGAATGGTGTTATAGGATTTACCGACCTATTAGGAAAAACACAGCTCACTGCAGAACAAGATGACTATGTAAATACAATACATAGCTCAGCCTCTAGCTTACTAACTATTATCAATGATATTTTAGACTTTTCAAAAATAGAATCAGGAAAGTTAGACATTGAAAGCATCCCATTTAATCTGGATGATGTTATGGCTGAAATAATAACCATGTTTACACCAATGGCCTACAAAAAAGATATTGAACTGATATATCAACCTTTAATTTATCTGTCCAACAAATTAATAGGCGATCCCTCTCGAATTCGTCAAATTTTAATTAACCTGATCAGTAACGCAGTTAAGTTTACTCAAACTGGCCATGTAATTATCCGCGTAATACAGGAGATACAAGAAGATAAAATAAATATTCGTTTTACTGTTACCGACACTGGCATGGGAATGAATGAAATAAGTAAACAGCGCTTATTTACTGCTTTTACTCAAGCTGATACATCCATCAGTCGTGAGTTTGGTGGTACAGGTTTAGGCCTTGTAATTTCACGTAAACTTGCTGCATTAATGAATGGTGATATTGGATTTGAAAGCACTATTAATCAAGGCTCAAGCTTCTGGTTTAATATCACCTTACAAAATAACAGTATATCTTCAAACAAAATACAGGCACCGATCAATTTAAAACTCATTTTACTCGAATCTATGGATCAAAATAAATTTTCTACCCGGAGCATATTAAATTCTATGGGAATTGAAATTATAGAAATAAGTCGAATTGATGAGATTTTATCTGCTGCAAAAGAAACTGACATTGACGGCATTATTATTGGCCTCAGCCGAAATGATATAAAAAATACAGCACTGCAGGAAGCGATTGTAGATGTATTAAAAGACATTCAGCTACCACATATGACGCTTGCCAGTATTTTTGACACTAATGACGCCAAAAAAATCAGTAACACCGGGCTGAATAATATTGTTTATCGCAGTTCAAGAAGCAACATCCTAAAAAACTGTATCCTCACAACATTTACCTCAAAAGATAAAGAGAACGTTCTCAAAAATAGTTCCATTATCGACAGTATTAAGGACAACTTATTTATTCACACAAAGGTTTTACTTGTTGATGACAATGAAATAAATTTAAAACTAGCTAGAACATTATTAGAGATGAGAGGTATCAATGTAACAATGGCCTGCGATGGAGAACAAGCTGTTGAACTGGCCAATAAGGAATATTTCCATCTAATATTGATGGATTTGCATATGCCAAAGGTAAATGGCTTTGAAGCTTCTAAAATTATTCGCAATACAGAAAACCCATGTAAGCACACAATAATCATCGCATTAACCGCTAATGCTATGCCGGAAGAGCAACTACAAGTTTTCCACTCAGGAATGAACGACATTTTGCTTAAACCGATTACTGAAGATCAGTTTATGGACACTTTTTCACGCTGGATAGAGAAGCCACAAAAAGTAGAATATAAGCCAGATATCAAAAAAGAAAAAAAGGATGATGTAAACCATCTCATATTTGATAGACAGGAAAGCATTGAATTAGCTGGCGGCAATGAAACATTAGCGGATGAATTATTGCCTATGCTTATTCTGGAATTAGAAAAATTAAAGGGCAGATTATTGTTAGCGCTGGACGAAAATGACCTGGGTGAGCTCAAGATACACATTCACAAATTGCACGGAGGAACCAAATACTGCGGCGTACCAGAACTGCGTAATGCTGCCGCCAACTTTGAGGATCTAGTTGACCACAAGAGAACAGCTGAGTTTTCTGAGGGCTTAGAAGCAGTAATAACAGCCATTGATAACTTATTAGAATTCAACAGAAACCATCTACAAAAGCAACACACTCATTAAAATATCCCAGCAACCAAAATCATTTAAAACACCTCTAGCAATCAATAGTTATAAGTGTTGTTTATATAAGTGTTGTTTATATAATTATGATAATAATCTAGCCTCCTGCAATAATCGCTTCATCTGTCTAACCGCAGCAGGCAAGCCAGAATAAATTGCTTCAGCAATAATCGCATGCCCAATATTCAGCTCTTTTATATGCGGTATAGCGGCAATATCGCGTACATTATGATAATGCAAACCATGCCCTGCATTCACCTGTAAACCCAAATCATGTCCTATATCTGCGGCTTCAACAATTTTTTTAAATTCTCTCATCTTTGCTTCGCGTGTTTTAGCATCAGCAAAATGCCCCGTATGAATTTCAATAGCCGGTGCCCCGCATCTCTTTGCCGCTTCTATTTGGCTACGATCAGTATCAATAAATAATGACACACGCACATTGGCTTCACCCAATCGTAAACACGCTTCTTTAATTCGACGTTCCTGGCTGACCACATCTAGCCCACCCTCGGTTGTCAGTTCTTCACGACTTTCAGGCACAAGACAACAATCCGACGGTTTAACTGTCTCGGCAAAAGCTAGCATTTCATCTGTGACTGCCATTTCCAAATTCATATGTGTTAACAGGCAATCCTTTAACAGTAAAACATCACGTTCCTGAATATGCCTTCGGTCTTCACGTAAATGCAATGTAATTGAGTCTGCACCCGCCTGCTCAGCCTGTAATGCTGCATGAACAGGATCAGGGTAACGAGTACCTCTTGCTTGTCGCAGTGTTGCAACATGATCAATATTTACACCCAATAGAATTTGATTTTTATCTGACATTTATATAGTCCTGTTATGCTTGTTGACTATTTTATTAGAAAATACAGCTTTAATAAACATATCATCTCTTTTGTTAACACTTTACGAATACAAGCCTCTTATTCTAGCCTTTTACTTAAATCATTAGAAAAAATCTGCCTATATGCTATAAATAGACAATACAGACTGAATACACTTAATTTCAAATAATACGTATATATTAAAAAATTAAATTCATCTATCAATGATTAGGCACTCCATATCAACAACTTAAAAAATTATCGTTGCTACCTGCCACTAACTTCTGCCAGGTTTATTCGTAAAATAGATTACCTTGTTTCTGCAAATAGCATTAATATTCACTTATATGTGTTATGTCAGTCAATATTTTATGAGATGAGGCTCACAGAACGGTTTAACAAACCACGACGTGTGACTCTACTCACAGATAAATTAACCATCTGTTTATAGGATCCCTACATACAAAAACTTTATTAATATTCATGATCAAAAGACATTCACAATACGACGTTTCTAACTCAATCGATGTATCTAGCACTCAAGCTGTTTGTAATGCTGTGTGCGATATTTTCCATAGCTGCTATCTATCTGCCGATGACAGCAAAATACGCCAGGTATTTGATGACTTCGATAGCTTGTTTGATGGTTATTACAATGGTTTTAATGCCTGTGACACCTACTACCACGACAAACAACACACCTTGGATGTCACTCTGGCACTGACTCGTTTAATAGATGGCTATGAGAGGCAGAGCGATCGCCACCATACCCTTGGATCTAAGCTCACCACCGTAGCCATAATTACAGCTCTATTTCACGACTCTGGCTATATTCGTAAAACAGATGACCAAAAACACCATAATGGCGCCCAGTACACATCTGTTCATGTTAGTAGAAGCGCAAATTTTCTACACAATTATTTACATATGTCTGGCATGTCTGAATTTGCAGACATAGCTGCCAACATGGTTCACTACACCGGTTATGAGGTAGCACCAGAAAACATCAAACTGCCGGATGAAAAGCTACATCTAGTCGGCTACATGCTCGGTACCGCTGATTTAATAGCACAAATGTCCGATCGTTGTTATCTGGAAAAATGCCGGGATCGATTATTTCCTGAATTTGAATTAGGTGGAATTACTCAAAGGGAAGGCCAGGATGGCCAGCTTATTTTATTATTTACATCGCCTGAAGACTTGCTAGCAAAAACACCTGATTTTTATAACTCTGAAGTTAAAAGTCGCATTAATGTTTTATTTCAACAAGTACACAAATATGCCGAGGCACACTTTGGTGGAGATAACTTATATATAAAATATCTTGAAAAAAATATTCAACACATAGAAGAACTTATAAAATCTGAAAAGCTGGAATCACTGCGACGATTACCCCATATCAGGTTGATGCCATGAGCAGCTAAACATAAAAAATACCAGCCATTAAAAAGCCGGCGTTAATTAGCCGGCTTTTTAATTTCATAATGATTTATATTACGTTATTCGATAGCGTAAACCTCACCATTTACCGAATTAAAGATAACTTTACCATCTGCTACAACGGGTGATGAAAACACTTTCTGCGCAGATTTATAACGCCAAAGTACCCGCCCTGTTTTAGCAGAAAGCGCATATAAGTTACCATCTGTACTTGCAATATAAACATTACCAGATGCTATTATCGGTGATGAAAAAACGGGACCTTGCGTTTGGTATTCCCAAATACGTCCACTTTCTTCTGCATCATAGGCATAAATATAATTATCTGTACTACCAAAATAAACTACACCGTCATATACTGCCGGAGATGAAAACACTTTACCTGCCGTTTTCTTTTTCCATTTTAACTGTCCGGTTTTTATATTAATCGCATGAATATATTTATCATCACCGCCTACGAATAAGTGGCCATCATATATACTGGGTGATGAATAAACAGGACTACGAACGGCATAGCGCCATTGCTCTTGACCTGACTTTTTATTAACTGCGCGAACAAAACCATCAAGAGTACCAATAAATACCATGGAATCACTTATAGCGGGTGATGTATAAACCACGCCTGCAGATTTAAAACGCCATTTTTCCGCACCCGTTGTTGCATCAACTGCATACAGGTGTTTATCTTGTCCACCAAAGTAAACAACACCGTCTTCTATCACTGGCGCTGTATAAACTTTACCCGCCGTACGAAATTTCCAAATTTCGTTGTGGGTAGAAATATCTACCGCATATAAGTAACCATCCCAACTTCCAACATAAAGCGTGCCACCACTAACGGCAACAGGTGCTTCAATATTAGCCGCTGTTTTAAACTTCCACTTAACATGCCCATCATCAAGATCGAGCGCATAAACGTAGCCATCTTTACAACCTAGATAAACCGTGTCGCCGGCAACAATAGGTGAAGAATAGGTTTTATCCGGTGCCGAGTATTTCCAGGCCAATTGAGTCATTTTACCAGGCGCAGACTCACTACTTACTCCTGAATGATCTACATCACCACGAAACATAGCTGAACCACCACCACATGCCGTCAATAAGATACTGCTTAAAATCACCAAAGAAAAACATAAACCCTTAATCATACTGCCTCCATTGACACAAAAAATATTTTTTTATTATAGAACAATTGTTGCAGACGCTGACTCAACGAGGTTAAAAACGCGTGATGAAACCTATCATCGGCCAACATTGCATAATAACTCGTAAGAAATGGTTCCCGCTTTTAATGCCACTTCATCCACCGAAACATGCCTTCCCCATAACTCCACTTCGTCGCCACATTGCGCCTTGATACCGCGTAAATCAACAGCGATAGAGTCCATCGATACACGACCTATCAATTGCGTTAACTGCTTATTTACCATAACAGGCGTACCACCTGGAGCGAGTCGAGGATAACCATCTCCATAGCCAATATTAACTATTCCAATCGGCATATCGTCCGGGCAAGTCCAGCCATCACCATAACCAACATGATGCCCTTTCGGCAAATGGTTAATTGCAATCAACTCTGCATGCAGATTCATAACGGCCTGCAGATCTAAACTCTCTGCCGTTACATCAGGAAACGGCGAAGCACCATATAGCATAATACCGGGGCGTACCCAGTCCTGGCTCTCATACAACCGGCTTATAATGGCGGCTGAATTGGACACACTGGTTTGAGTGGCTAGTTCATCATTCAACTGTTTAAAGCAATTGAGTTGTTGCAGATTTGAACTGTTATCCGGCTGGTCTGCATTCGCAAAGTGCATCATCAAACCCAATTGCTGGATGACTGGAATGTGCTGGAGACGCTGCCAACATGCTGTAACTTCATCTAGCTGAACGCCTAGACGCCCCATCCCCGTATTTGCTTTTAGCCAAATGCTAAGTGTTGTATCAGAATTTACTTCCGTATTTAACGATTCTAATAAATCAATCTGCCACAGCTGACTCACCGCCGGACGTAGATTGTATTGAATCATTAACGTTAGTTGCGCACTGTCCGCAAAGCCCTGTAAAACGCTAATGGGCTTAGTAATACCATGTTCGCGTAGCGCTATTGCTTCATTTATTTGAGCCACGGCGAAACCATCGGCCTCACCTAGAGCATCCACAACTTGCAACATTCCATGACCGTAGGCATTCGCCTTAATCACCGGCATAATATTACTGTTAGCTGAGTACTTTTGAACTTGTTTGAAATTGTGTTTTAAGGCGTCTAAATCTATTGTTACTTTTGCAGCCCGGTACTGCTTACTCTGATGTTCTAAATTCACTTACTCAAAACCATCCGATGAATACATTTCGGGGCTATAATTTTCAAATTTAGTATATTGCCCAAGGAAGGTTAAGCGCGTTGTACCAATAGGCCCATTACGCTGTTTACCAACAATAATTTCTGCGGTGCCCTTATCGGTACTATCCTCGTTATAAACTTCATCACGATAAATAAACACGATAATATCCGCATCTTGCTCGATAGCACCTGATTCACGTAAGTCAGAGTTAATCGGGCGTTTATTGGGACGCTGCTCCAAACTACGATTTAACTGAGACAGGGCAATTACCGGTACTTCCAGCTCTTTAGCCAGCGCCTTCAAGCCGCGGGATATTTCTGAGATTTCATTGGTTCTGTTTTCAGACTTACCCGCCACCTGCATTAATTGAAGATAATCGATGACAATTAAGCCCAGGCCATGCTCACGCTTTAAACGTCGCGCACGCGCACGTAAATCCGTTGGCGATAAGGCAGGCGTATCATCTACAAAGATCTTCGCCTCCGACAATATAGATACAGCCGAGGTTATTCTCGGCCAATCCTCATCATTCAATTGGCCGGTACGTAAACGATGTTGATCAATTCGCCCCATCGATGAAATCATCCGCATCGCCAATGACTCAGCGGGCATCTCCATACTGAATACCGCGACGGGAATACCCTGTGCAATGGCTGCATTTTCAGCGACGTTCATTGCAAAGGTAGTTTTACCCATTGAGGGTCGGCCCGCGACAATAACCAGATCACCCTTTTGCAGACCACTGGTTTGTTCGTCAAAATCCTTAAAGCCTGTGGTGACACCTGTAATATTACCGTCTTGCTCAAACAGGTAATCTATTTGCTCAACGGTTTTACTTAATAGATGCTTAATATCTTTAAAGCCATTTTCGGAGCGAGTGCCCTGCTCTGCAATGGTAAACACTCTGCGCTCGGCTTCGTCTAACAGTTCCTTACTTTCACGGCCTTCCGGGTTATATGCACTGCCCGCTATATCGGTACCAATTTCGATAAGCTGACGAAAAACAGAACGTTCGCGCACAATATCGGCATAGGCACGTATATTAGCCGCACTTGGTGTATCTTTGGCTAATTGACCTAAATACGCCAGACCACCAGCCGCAGCCAGCTCATTTGTTTTACTCAGCTCGTCCGACAGCGTAATCACATCAAAAGGCTTATCAGCGGCCTCCAGTTTCGCGATACTACGAAAGATCAGCCGATGGTCATGGCGATATAAATCTTCTTCTGTAACACGATCGGCAATTTGTTCCCAGGCACGCTTGTCGAGCATTAAGCCACCTAAAACAGCCTGCTCAGCCTCAATAGAGTGCGGGGGAACTTTCAAATTACTGGTACTATCAGCCACTTGATAATCGATATTTTCTGGATAGCTTAAGGTTTCAGACATGATTATATTAAAGAGTACTTATTTTATGTTCGTAGATTTGCTTGACGCTTCAGTTTGCCTTTTCAACTGCATAACTGCAATACACTTTAGGCTGATTTAAAGTTTATTTTTAAACAACAGGTAATACCGGCAATGTTTAAAAATACAATCGCCTAAACGACAACAGCCGGGCTATTGCCCGGCTGTTGAAAGCTTTATCGATAAAGAATAGTGTTTATTCTTCGCCGATAATTGTCAACTTAACGACCGCATTAACTTCGCTGTGTAAGTGCAGATCAATTTCAAATGCACCTTCTGTACGCAGAGGACCATTAGGAAGACGTACTTCTTTCTTCTCAACGTCCACACCAGCCGCTTTAACTGCGTCTGCAATATCTGCATTACCAACAGAACCGAATAATTTACCTTCAGAGCCTGCTTTTGATGTAATGCTAATTGATAACTCATCCAGCTTAGCTTTACGTGCCTGTGCATTCGCCAGAGTTTCAGCTTCTTTAGCTTCAAGCTCCACACGACGCTCTTCTAACTCTTTAATGTTTGTAGCATTTGCAATTTTAGCTTTACCGAAAGGTAATAAAAAATTACGTGCAAAACCTGGTTTTACATTTACTACGTCGCCCAGCTTACCCAGACGATCAACTTTTTCTAATAAAATGATATCCATCATTTAACCCTCTAATAAGATCTAGATCTAGTGCTGATCAGTGTATGGTAATAACGCAAGGTAGCGCGCACGCTTGATTGCAGTAGTTACTTGACGCTGATACTTTGCTTTTGTACCCGTGATACGCGCAGGAACAATCTTGCCTGTTTCACTCACAAAGTTTTTCAGTAAGTTCAGATCTTTGTAGTCACACTGTGTAATGCCTTCAGCAGTGAAACGACAGAATTTTTTACGACGAAAATATGCCATTATTTATATCCTCACTTATTCTGCAGCTGAGTCAGCTTCTGGAGCCGCTGCAGTTGCTGGAGCTGATTCAGCTACAGGAGCCGCTTCAGTTGTTTCAGTTTTTTCAGTTGCAGGAGCTGCTTCAGCTGCAGGCGATTCACTTCTATCACGATGTTCAGAACGAGCAGGCTTGCTGCTTTCTTCTTCTTTTAATAGTGGTGAAGGCTCAGTAATCGCTTCTTTGCACTTGATAACCATATTACGTAGAACCGCATCATTGAAACGGAACATAGACTCAAGTTCAGCAAGCTCTTCGCCGCCGCACTCGATATTCATTAAAACGTAATGTGCTTTGTGAATTTTATTGATTGAATAAGCTAATTGACGACGACCCCAGTCTTCCAGGCGGTGGATTTGACCACCATTAGTCTCAATAATGCTTTTATAGCGTTCGATCATCGCTGGCACTTGCTCGCTCTGATCTGGATGTACCAGAAATACTACTTCGTAATGACGCATTGTATGCTCCCTACGGTTAATGCCCTCTGTACCTGCTTCTCAGCCAACACAGTAGAACAAGGAGTTAAAAAAAACCGTGATTTCAGATGAAATCTCAGGGCGCGAATACTACCCTTTTTACGCCAATACCTCAACAACTATTGTGTACAGGCTTTTAACGGCGGCGCTTAGGATAAATTTAAGCGCGTCTCCAGCTGGTTTCTGCGCCCTTATCCTCGAGCTCAATACCCTGATTTTTCAGCTCATCACGAAGTCGGTCTGCCTCACCCCAGTTTTTATCCGCCTTTGCCTGTGTACGCTGCTGAATAAGTGCATCGATTTTTTCATCACTTAAACCAGCGGAGCTACCACCGCTTTTTAAATACACATCCGGCTCTTCCTGCAACAAACCTATAATGCCAGCCAAATGTTTTAATGTAGCCGCATAAGCTGAGGCCTTACTTGCATCCGTTGCTTTAAGTTTATTAATCTGGTTTGCCAAATCGAACAATACCGCTATCGCTTCAGCTGTATTAAAATCTTCATTCATAGCCTCTTCAAATCGCTTAATAAACCCATCGGAAGAGCTATCCATTTCTGTTATTTGAATATCACGCAACGCATTATATAAACGCGTCAATGCAACACTGGCATTATCCAGCGCCTGATCAGAGTAGTTTAATGGGCTGCGGTAATGACTTGCCAAAATAAAATAACGTATATCTTCTGCACGATAGCGCTGAAGAATTTCACGTACAGTAAAAAAATTCCCCAATGACTTGGACATTTTTTCATCGTCTATACGCACAAAACCATTATGCATCCATGTGTTAACAAATTTCTCACCGGTGGCTGCTTCCGACTGTGCGATTTCATTTTCATGATGCGGGAACTGTAAATCTTGCCCTCCACCGTGAATATCAAATGTATTACCTAAGCAGCACGTCGACATCGCTGAGCATTCTATATGCCAACCCGGGCGACCATTTCCCCAGGGTGATTGCCAGAATGGCTCGTCTGGTTTTGCCGCTTTCCACAACACAAAATCTAGGGGATCATCTTTATATTCATCAACCGCGACACGTTCACCCGATCTTAACTCATCGGTTTTTTTGCCTGATAGCTGACCATAGCTTGCAAACTTACTCACGTCATAATAAACATCACCATTCTCCGCTGCATAGGCATAACCCTTTTCCTGCAAGGTGGTAATCATGTTAATAATGTCGTCCATTGAGGTGGTTGCTCGTGGCTCTTCATCCGGTGGCAAAACACCCAATGCCTCGGCATCTTCATGCATAGCCGTTATAAAACGCTGCGTTAGCTGATTAAAGTCTTCATTATTTTCATTTGCGCGCTTAATAATTTTGTCGTCTATATCGGTAATATTACGCACATAAGTCACTTCATAGCCTTGCGACTTCAAATAACGCGTCACCATATCAAACACAACCAGAACACGCGCATGCCCCAAATGACACAAGTCGTACACCGTCATGCCACAGACATACATACGGACTTTGCCTGGCTCTATGGGTTTAAATTCTTCTTTTTGGTTTGTGTAAGTATTATAAATTTTAAGCATGAGTCAACTATGATAGTGTTTAAAAAGGCCTGTAAAGGCATATAGAGCGAACAGATAGCCGTAGCTTACTCTAAAAATTGTGAGATATTATATAACGATCCTGGATTTAAAGTTCACTACTGTTTAGATACAGCTGCAGAGGTAATTACTCGGTTACAATGAAAAACAATAACTAACACGTTTAGCTATTTGATTTGATGTAATCAATAATACCATTTCCATTTAATGGCTTACTAAAATAATAGCCCTGAATTATATCGCATTTATGTAAGTTTAAAAAATCCAGCTGTTCAACTTCTTCAACGCCTTCAGCAACCACTACCTGCCCTAAACTATGTGCCATGGCAATTATCGCCCTAACAATGGAACAGTCATCATTATTCTGCGGAACATCTAACAAAAAGGCGCGATCAATTTTTAATTCACTAATTGGAAATCTTTTTAAATAACTCAAAGAAGAATAACCCGTACCAAAATCATCTATAGAGAACGAAACGCCCATATCACTGATTTCATTTAACAAGCTGACAACGTATTCAATATCCCCCATAAGCATACCTTCAGTAATTTCCAGCACCAGATTTTTAGGCGGCAGACCACTTGAATCTAACGCAACGATAACCGATTTTTTAAAATCAGGATCTATAAATTGCTTGGGTGAAACATTAACCGATACCTTAAAACTACTGTGAGCATTTTTAATCAATTCACTGGCTTTATGACAGGCCTCATTTAATACCCAGTTACCAATATTAACTATCACCCCCAAGTCTTCTGCAACTGGAATAAAATCTGCAGGTGACACCATGCCTTTTTCTGGGTGAACCCAACGTATCAGGGCCTCCATACCTGTAACTTTTCCATCAATTGCATTAACCTGTGGCTGGTAATACAGCTCAAACTCTTGTTTTTCCAGTGCCTTCCTTAAATCACTCTCCATTTTCATGATTGTTTTGGACTGCTCATTCAGTTTGCTGGAATAATACTGGTATCCATCACTACCCTGCTTTTTAGCAAAAAACTTTGCAGAACTAGCATGTTTAATAAGTGTTTCTACATCTTCTCCATCTGCAGGGTATACCGCAATACCGATACTTGCGGTGACATACAATTCATCATCATTGACTGTAATAGGGGTCTTAATTGCTTCCAGCAACCGCTGACTTATGATCGCGGTATCTTCGGCGCTGTTAACGCCACATAAAAGAACAGTAAATTCATCACCACCTGTTCTCGCTATGTTTTCCATTTTGTGCTCAACGCCATTTTTCCCTACAACATCGCAGTTGCGTAGAACCTTATGCAGCCTCTCTGTAACAATTTGCAATATATAGTCGCCAACAGATATACCCAATGTCTTATTTATTTGGGCAAATCGATCCAGCCCCAAATCCAGTAACGCTAAGGATCTATTTTCTCTTTTTGCTATTTCTATTCCCCAACCGAGACGATCAACAAATAATTTTCGATTCGGGAGCCCAGTTAATGCATCAAAATTGGCGAGTTGATCAATATAGGCTTTAGCTGAAAGGGTATTTCTAACGCGCAATGCTAACTCACTGGGATCTACGGGCTTAGACAGGAAATCAGTGGCACCCAATTCAAGAGCTTTCAACTTACTCGTAGGATCTTCGGAGGCGGTGAGGATAATAACCGGCAAATGTTTGAAGCGTTCATTATGACGAACCCAGGTTAATACCTCAAAACCATTTACCTCTGGCATATCTAAATCCAGCAGCAAAATATCAGGATTCGTTTCAATTATTTTGCTAGTTGCTTCAGGTGAATGTCCCACGCTAACAAATTTTTGATAGCCTTCCTCTTCGAGCAGTGCCTGAACTATATCTAGCATCACGGGCTCATCATCTATCAGCATAATGAGCGCAGATTTTAAATGCGAGTAATCCTCATTATTCAGGAATAGTTTTTTTAGCACTGTTTATATTCCATATATTATTAATTTAGATGCCACTATTCAACATTTGTCTCAAGCTGGGTAAGCTTAATACGCTCATTTAACTGCTTTACTACGCTAACGACATGCTTAACAAAGTCTAGTTGACTTTTTTCTGCGTGCATCTGCAAATCTTTAGCGGGCTCAGTGAAGGCATCAAATCCTACCGAACCTGCCGCGCCTTTTAACCAATAAGCAAATTTACTCATCCGTTCGAAATCCTGATTCTCAATCGCTGTGTCAATTTCATTTAGCCAGGCAGATAATTGAGACATAAACTTTTCAATCACCGGCCTAAACCGCGGATTAGTATCAGGCAATCGACTTATTAACTTTTCTGGAATTGAATATCCCTTTAATAATAAATCAAGTGACTGTGCAGATGTGCTCACTGGCGATATTTGTTGATGTGTCTCAATCAAACTTACAGTAGCTGAAGATGAATCTTCTATGGCAAGTCTTGCATTTAACAACTGCAAGGTTTGTATCGTTTCTTCTATATTGGCATCATCCCTGTCAATTGCAAATTGCTCCAACTTTCTTGCCGGTTCAACAAACTGATTAAAGCCAACGGTGCCTGATGAGCCTTTCAACCAGTGCCCCAATTTTTTAAGCGCTTTGTAATCACGCTGTTCCCAGGCGGAATAAATAACCGCCACCTGTTCATTAAGCCGTACTATGAATTTTTCTACAACACTGCGGAATTTTAGATTAGACATAGGCAGGCTGGAATAAATTTTTTCAACCTGCCCCACGGCTACATGCCTATCTTGCAATTGGGATACCGTTTTCTCTTCAAGCGTCACTAATTCGCCGCCCAATACCTCTGCCAGCCTGGCAAGTAACGCATCAATATTAACCGGCTTGGTCATGTACTCACTATATCCGGCATCCAGGCATCTCTTTTCTGCGCCACTCATTGCGTCTGCGGTCATTGCGATAACGGGTAATGTAGGCTGCGTTTTGCGCAGAATTCCTACTGCAGTGAAACCATCCATTACCGGCATCTGCACATCCATTAACACCATATCAAAAGATTGCTCTGCAATACGATCTAATGCCAGCTGACCATTCGCTGCAGCCACAACATCTATTCCAACTTCAGACAATACGACATCTAATAGCTCACGGTTTTCTTCACCATCATCCACGACCAGCACTTTTGTGTTGCTGAACTGCCATTGTTTTTTCAGTGAGTCATCTGCTTGCCATTGATTCGCCAAAATTTCATCAATACTCAGCAGTTTAATACCGGCTAGTGAGCCAGTACTAATGCTAGTAATAAATCGACTGCCTTTGCCTTCTTCACTTTCAACCGTAATGCCGCCGCCCATCGCTTCGGCAAACTGTTTACTGATAGTAAGCCCCAAACCCGTGCCACCAAAGCGTCGTGTAATTGAGCTGTCGGCCTGTGTAAAAGGATTAAAGATGGCCTCCGCCTGTGGTGCAGTCATGCCTATGCCGGTATCTATAATATCAATCAGCAAGGTACTATTTTCATCAGTCTGCTGCAGCGAGGTTTTAATTGTTACGCCACCACTATCAGTGAATTTAATCGCATTACCCAGCAGATTAGTGATAATTTGCCGGAGCTTAGCCGCATCCGTATTGATCGTTTCGGGCAGCGGCCCTGTCGGTTCATACTTCAGGTAAATACTTTTTTCATTGGCCTTAACTTGTAAAATTTGCATCACTTCGTAAATGATGTGATGCACAGGCGTTTGAATTTTCTCAATTTCAATGCGCCCCGCTTCCACCTTAGACAAATCCAGTATGTCATTAATTAAATTCAGCAAATGATGACCACTGGAAGATATCGTATTCAAATAGCGCGCACTGTCCTTGCTATCTTTGTCATAACCCCGCTTGAGTACTTCTGCAAAACCCAGAATGGCATTCATTGGTGTGCGAATTTCATGGCTCATATTGGCTAAAAATTCGCTCTTAAAACGATTCGCCTGCTCCGCCTCTTCTTTGGATAAACGCAACTCGATTTCTTTTTGTTCAAGCTCGGTCACATCATCCAGACTAATCAGTACACCCGCAGGCTTACCTGTGCCGGTCATAATGGGTGAGCAATTCGTCATAAATGTTTTACTCGTACCCTTGTCAACCGTCAGGCGAACCATATCGGCTGTGCGCACAATGCCATCAGAGAGAGTTTTGGACCAGGGGGAAAAACGCGTATTAAGTGACTCATTTTTGTTATCAAGCCAGGGAAAACGCGAAATCTGCCGACCAATAAGCTTATCCGCCGGTTCATTTACAAGTGTTACAAAGGCCTTATTCGCCAATACAATGTTTTGCCTGGCATCCAGCACTAACAAACCCTCAGCCATGGTATCAAGTGCCGAGCGTACCCTGTCAGGTACAGCTTGTGAGGGATCCAGCTGTTTGAGCATTTTGCCTAAATACAAATAAAACACGATAAAACTGGTGAAGGCTAAAAAGACAATCAGCAGAAATGTAGGGTGCAGTAAAACTCCATACCAGTGCGCAGGTAAAAAAGGTACAAACCTCAGTTCAACCGAGCCCCATTCATCTGAGCCTTCATAAATAGGCACCACCAATTGTGAATCGGTCGATGCTCCCGAGTCGGATTTACTCCAGTATTTATTATGCTCACCAATTTCTACCAGCGCCTGGCCATCTGAGCGTCTTACCGCAGCAGATAAAATATCTGTGTTACGTTGAATAGCCACCTGAAGATTGGCTTCCATACGGCGTATATCCGCCATGGTGATAAAGATAGAACTGGTTACCGCAATCGTCTCAGCCAATCGCGCATGACCATCGCGTATCGCTGCATGACGATCAGGCATCAATCCCGTGACAACCGCCAGCAACAATAAACTCACCAGCATACCGGAGAGCCCGAGTGAAATTTTAAAGCGAGCGCTTTGCTGCCTGAACACACGTTTAAACAAAACTTATCCCGAAAAGCTGGTTATTGACGGGTTGAACCAGCCTTTTTTGAAACAAACCCGCACCGCACTTATGCATCGTGTGGCTTTTCCTCTGCCAACGTTTCCTGATCTAATTCTTTATCCTCTACCATCGACTCTAGCGATTCCTCATCTTCATCAGCATCTTGATATTGCATACTCATAAGTACCGGCATCGGGTCAATAAATCGCCATGCAGGCAATGTTGCAAGCATACTGCTCATAACTGCGCCGCTTTTAGCCAGCCAGACAACATAACCAATAGAAAGCCCTGCAGAAATAGTCAAACTGCCACCAACCACTTTGGCGGTATCCTGTTTTTCCATAATCAGTTCTTCGCGCATATCGTTTAGCTTAGTCAGTAATGAATCAGCGCCAATTAAATGTAGGGGATCTTTCAAAAAGGCTATTTCTTGTCTAACTCGATCAAGTGCCGCATCATCTCCTGCATTATTTCCTGCGGCATTTTCTTTTTCTGTAGTGTGATTATTATTTGTCGGCCGAGCCACCGCATTATTGGCTGCATCATCAGTGACTGTCACGTCCTGTAGTGCCGCGGTATTGAAATCGGGTGCGCCACCATCAACCGCTATACTGCCAATTTCTGCATCGGCAATAATCTCTTTAACAGTCGTTTCTGAGGCTTCTGACTCCGGCTCTACTTCAGTCGCAGAGGTTACAACTGCTTCCTCGGATACATTCGTAGATGACTGATCAACTACTTCATCTATCACTGTAAATGAGTTAACCGTAAGGCTCAGCGTGCCAAGCAATGGCCCACTGTTATCTTCATCGCCATCATCAATACTCACGCCAATGGTGGTGCTCTGTAAGTTAGCAATCAGCGGTGTAAAACTCAGGTTTGCCAGAGCGATATTCACATTGGCCACCGAACCGGTAATTGTCCACTCCCCGGTTGCCGGGTTATAACTGGCACCATCGTTAGCACTTAATACACCCACATTCACATCTGCCAGTATCAAGCTTGCGGTGACTATTTCACCACTGTCGACGTCAGTAATTACAATATCATTTAGGTCGACCGCCACATCGCCAGGGCTGTAGCTGACTGAAGCATTCAAATTGGTGGCGGTAGGCGCATCATTCTGTGCCGATACCGTAATGCTCATGGTGTTAGCAGTGGCTAAATTTACGCCACCATTTGTGGTGCCGCCGGAGTCCTGTACCTGAAAGTCAAAATCCGCAAGCGCCACCCCTACACCATTTAGAGGTGGTGTATAGGTAAACAGGCCAAGATCAATATCCGATACACTGATTAAATCCCCCGCCGTGACAACTGCGCCGTTATTGGTGAGTACGCCAAGCGAAGGTAGGCTGGCGACCCTGACGGCGCTGAACGTATCATTATCCAGCGGGTCACTAAAACCAAAGTCGGCCGTAGCAAATACATAATTGACGTCCTCGGCCGTGACAATTGTATTATCCGCGCCACTGGGTGCATCATTCACGGCAATAACATTAACCTGATGATCAACGGCCAGGCTGGCACCACCATCACCATCAGTCAGCTTAAAACTTACGGTTCTAATCAAAGTTGAGGGATCTTCAGAGCTATCACTAAAGGCTAGCTGACGCAGCACTTCCTGCACCGCCGCGGGCGTGGCATTTACACCACTCCAGGTAATGATCAACGGATTTCCCACCGTACCATTATTCACCGCGTCAATCGTACCGATAACGTTACTGCCATACAGAACATCCAAACCACTCAAAGTAATATTACCGCCCACATTGATACCCAGAATATCGCCAGTACTCGCGTTAACCGAAATTGAAACTGTCAGCGTTCCAGTGTCAAAATCGCTACTGTCACTGTCGCTTACGGTTGCACTGGCATCAATAATGACAGGCACTGCAGCATTTTCAGTAAAGCTAACTACGCCGCCTGGCAGGGTAATGACCGGTGCTGAAACAGATGTATAATTTATGCTTTGCTGGGCAATGGCACTGACTGCACCATCGCCATCATCAACCACAAAGTCGACAATCCGTGTACTGGTATCCGGTGTACCGGAGGTATTATTGTAAGCCACCTGTTGTAGCACTTGCTGAATGCTGGCAGGGCTACTATTCACATTCCAGTTAATCACCAGGTCAGTGCCATTCACTCCATTATTCACTGCGTCAATTGTGCCAATGGTAATACCACTAACCAGCACATCAGCACCGCTCAACGTTACATTACCACCCACCAGAATGCTTAAGGTGTCATTTACAGTAACCCCGCTCGATATACTCACCGTAAGTGAGCCACCAGCCATATCGGTACTGTCGCTATCGGTAATAGTAACCGAAGGATCAATCACGCTGGCCGGATCTAGAGTTGTGTATATAAGTGGTGTTGCCAGGGTAGTAGTAACCACCGGTGCCTGCTCGTTGGTTACCGTTAATGTCAGACCATCAAGCTGTTCAGCGCCAGCGTCAAAAGCAACATCGCTGCCATCAAATACCAATGATGCGGTAGCAGCCGCATTACCAGCGCCAGCCACCAGAGTAGTCGCGGTGACATCAAGCGCATACACATCGTATTTTTCAATTGCCAGCGCATTATCACCTGCCTGACCGCTAATAGACGTCAGCAATAGAGTGCCTGAAGTGAGGGTTGTACCGCCGATTGTGGTCGTTGTTTCCACCAGGTCAATACCATTAAGCTTGTTTATGCCGACTTCATTTCCCTCAATTAGAACACTCGCTATTCCGCTGGTATTAAACACACCAACATCCGTCACCTGATACAGCCAGACATCATTACCTTCCTGGCCACCTGTACGAGTAAAGAGGAAATCACCGGCATTCAGACTGGCATCCCCCACGGTTGTATCTTGCTCAATAAGCGTGATACCGGTAAGTTCGGTACCCGCTGGAATATCCAGCAACAGCGCAAAGGAACCCTTGCTGTAATCCCCCGGTATATCGGGGCGAAACACCAACACGTCATCTTTGGACGCAATCAGTAAGTTGTTAAAGCCAGCATCTGGCGAAGCGGAGTTTCCGCTCCAGAGAGCATCATCTCCTGTTAGCAGCAGGTCACCCGCTAAAAGCTGAAAGTTTGAAGCGCCAAGCTGGATATCCGCACTCACATAATGAGCGCCATTCACATTTACTCCTGGTGCATAAAACTCGCCATCAAAGGCTTCACTAAAGGTGCCACTGGTGGTGCCAGCCTGTTCCAGTTGCAAACTGGGGTCGGCAATCTGCACCAGATCGCCCTTATCCCAGCTATTAATACCTAACGCCTGACCGCCGCCACTCACATCATTGTCTGTCGTTAACCAGAGCGGGTTGCTTAAATCCAGTGTTGCATTCCAGCTTTGCTGTAACTGGGCAGTAAAGGCAATGCCGGTTTCAATATTACCCGCGCGGTATTCAAGCTCCCAGTCACCACCCAGTGAACCGGCTCCTGTCAGGTCATCGCTGGCAGCAACATCTGCACCAGTGAGATCTGCCAGTTGGTTAATGAGTTGTTGGCCGGAAATATCTGCGGCCAGGTTACAGCCGTAAATCAGCACATCCGCTGTTTCAGACAATGAGGTTGACCATGCGCTGATCGCGGCGCTGCGCGCGTCCAGAGAGCCTTCACCTAACCAGCTTTCACCTAACTGAATTCCCCCTTCACTGCCGTGACTGACCAGATGAATGGCATCTATGTTATACAGCCCTTCCAGGGTTTCTGAGATCTGTTCAATACCATCCTGATTCGATTGCAGGATGAAAACCTGATACTGGGTACCGGTATCCGTTTGCAGACCATCGATAAGTTGCTGGTAATCTGGCGTGGCGGCATCTACAAATATTATTTCCTGCCGTAGGGTTTGATTATTAGCGCTATCCAGTAAGCCGCCCAGGATATCGAGTGAAAAACTTTCAATACTCACTGCATTTAAGTTGTCCAGCGAAGCATTTTCGACACTATAGGTATCGTTTATTAAGTCGACGCTTGCATGCAAACTCAGGCCAGCGGTATCGTCATTGGAAAATGGGTCGGATGTTACAAGACCTGATAACGCATCCGCCGACATCAAAATTTTAGGTTCCATGCGCTCAAAAAACAGCCCGGGCAATGTTGCCGGTAATGCTGACTGCTGCTGTTTTTTGGGCTTTGGCTTTAACATAAAATTAATTATTCCGTAAATAACAGGCAATCGACAAAAAGCAACATCTGCAATTTGCTACAAACTAACCACTCTAATCGTTAATTATGGTACAAATTCTGAGAATTACCGGCAGGAATTATAAGATACCGCGGTCACCGTACCGAGCTTATAAATGCCATAAGATAACAAGTAACCTAAGCCTGAACCGATACTTAGTTCAACTCGTTAATAAATGCGGTGAAACCCTGTGCCTCTAGTGATTGAATACGACTCTCTGCAGCCTGTTTGCTGCTGTATACACCCAATGCAATCAGGCCTGCATATCGGCCACTGTCTATTTTCTGTAAATCCACAACACCAACAGTTTGCAGATCGTTCATACGTGCAAGAATTGCCTCATGCGTTGGCCCCTGCTGCATAAATACCATGTACCTAACGGATAGTCCGGGCTGTTGTTGAGTTATTTCTTCCGCAATTTCGTCGTCAATATCATCCTCAACGCGCTCAACGACGTCGTTGCTTTTGTCTGGCATATTCGAATCAGCGATTCCGATAGTCTCCACAGGCACCTGCGTATTTATTTTATCGATCTCGCCTTCCGACATAACAAACGCTGTGAAACCCTGCGTTTCAAGTGCTTGAATACGCCTCTCAGCAGCCTGCTTACGGCTGTATACACCCAATGCAATTAGGCCTGCATACCGACCACTGTCTATTTCCTGTAAATCCACAACGCCAGCAGTTTGAAGCTGTTTAATACGCTCACGAACTGCCTCCCGGGTTTTTCCCTGGCGCATAAATACCATATACCTGGCGGGCAGTTCGGGCTGTTGTTGAGTTATTTCATCCGTAATTTCTTCGTCAATATCATCATCAACGATCAATTCATCCTCAACGCGCTCAACGACGTCGTTGTTTTCTTCTGCCACACTTGAATCGGCAATTTCGATAGCCTCCACAGGCGCCTGTGTATCCGATCTATCAATCACGCCCTCCACTAGCAAACTAGCTTGATGCAGTTCAGCTGTTCGTTCTTGTTCTGCAGCTTCGATCAATGCATCTGTCGGTTGCAAAAATTTAACCACACATTTAAGGCCTGCAGGAATACGGTTATCTGGATTGGGCATCACTAGCCTTACCCCAAAAGTCCGGCTAGCTGTATCGCCAATACGATCTACAATGGTGACTTTGGCGAGTAAATGATCTGTCGATAAAATTTCAGGCAGAATTTCGGCCTGCATACCCGCTGTTATCTGGCCAAAGTTTTCCATCGGTACTATGGCTTCTATCACCAGCGGGTCAAGCTGCGCCATTCTTAATATGGCCTGATCTTCAACGTACTCACCGCTATGTTTGAATGTATCCAGAATAAAGCCATCGAAGGGGGCTCTAATCGATTTTTGACTCAACTGCTCTTCCGCTCGATGCAATTCGAGCTTACGCACATTGGCCAGCTCTCGGGCCTGTTGCAGCTTCCATTTTGACAAGCCTTCTTCACGCTCGGCCTCTTCTAAATTTTCTGCCGAAATTATTTTCTGTTGACGTAATGTATTAAAGCGCTGTGCTCGGCGTGCATCAAAATCCATATTGAGGGAGCCAAGATTGATTTCGGATTGAATACCCGCGCGGAATTTAGCCAGATCAACATTGGCGCGTTCGACATCTGCATTAAGCTGGGCAACTACCTGTCCTGCAGAAACCTGCTGACTTCGTTGCACATTAAGTCGCTCAATAATACCCGCCACAGGGCTAGCCACATCAGCCACTCGATAGGGGTTAATGACACAATCGACCCCTGGGATATTGCTGTATTCACGCGGAAATTCAGCGCCAACTACGTGGCCACACCAGACACCTGTTAAAATTAGGCACAGCAGTTGTTTGATGGTGAATTTCCTGTGAGAGAGCATTAACCCTAAAATCCTAACATATTTATTAGCATTCTTTATTAACCTATTGAAAAATATATTTTAAATATTAAAAAGAGTTTATTTCGTAGTATATAGCACAGTCTAATTAATCTGCGTATGCGATAGGAATTGAGCCACCATACGTTTCAGTCGCCAGATCAGAGATTCACTCGGGTGAATAAACCGCACATATACACGCTGCCCAAGGTAGTTCCCCGATTGCCGCGCAGGTAAGGCGATTTCAACCTGAAATATATTCGACAAAGCCTGTACTCCGTCGGCATCTCGTTGATCAACCGCAATGTCACCCCCCGAGCCAGAACCCAATGATCGACTCGGCAGGCGATTCGTGCCCTGAGGAATTTCACGTAAAAACGTCGCGCTAATAACCTCGCCGGGGCGACTTTGTAATCTAACTTTAATGGTTTGCGTGTCGCTTCTAACCATATCTATCGTCGACTGCGAAACCACAACTCGCGCCGTTACCTGCTTCAGGTCGGCCACGTAACCCAGCACCTCGCCTCGTTTTATAAATTTTCCAGTGAGGTCATCCACTAAGGGCAAAGACAATACGCCATGCGTAGGGCTTGTAACCAACAGACTATTTAGCTGAGCCCTTACATCCTTTAGTTCGGCTTCAATGGCCAAAACTTTAGCTTTATATGTTTCAGCCTGAGACCGATCTGTGAGTAAAACTTCACGCTGTTTAGAGCGCGACTCTTCGAGCTGCGCGAGCAAAATATCCTGCTGCGTGGCCAGCTCCAGATTCTCTAGCAAGAGGACTGTTTCACCTGCTGCAATCTGCTCACCATCTGCAAACTGAACCCGGCTAATAATGCCGCTTGTGCCTGCACGTATGAAGGCATTTTCCGGCAAATTCACTATGCCTTCGGCATACGTACTGTGTGCCACGGGAATCAGCAAGCCGCCCATAATCAAAAATAAAAACAAACCACTCACAACGCCCAGACGATTTAATTTATTGGTTACCCGGCAGAGTTGTATTAGTCCATACAATTGCTTTACCGCCGGATATGCAAGCTGTGTTATTAGCGCCCATATCGCCAACAAAACACCCAGCACAAAAAACTTACCGGCAACCCAACTGGCAATAAACAGGGAAATAAAAATCCGATAAATACCCGAACCTAATCCATAAAAAAACAGCCACTTAATTTCACCTTTAGCGGTGACCGGTGTTGCGACTGCGGGAATATTTAGCAGATAGTGTTTTATCAGGTAGCCCAAATACTGAATCGAGCGAGTGCCCATATTAGGAATTTCAATTAACTCACTCAGAATGTAATAACCATCAAAACGTAATAATGGATTTGCATTAAATAGCAGTGTCGACACGCCCCCAATAATGACGACGTCGAAGGCAATATCATGCAGCAACCCGGGCGCGGTATTCACCCATAACAGCAGAGCCAGTGAAGCCAGAAAAGTTTCAACCATAATGCCAGCGGCATTCACCATAATACGCCGATGCCTGGAACTGAATCGATGTGAAGCCGAACTATCCACATAAGGTACGGGAAAAAACACCAGTAACATAATACCCATTTCGTGTACCACGCCACCCCACACTTTTGTGGCGCACGCATGACCGAGCTCATGAAGTGCTTTTATTATGGGATAGAGCAACCAGTACCACAGTAGATTTAGCGGATCGTCAAATCTTGCCTGAGCGTGATCTGCCAGCTCAGCCCAATGCAAACGACTCAGGCTTAACGCCGTCAATATAGTTACTAGCCAAATCCACAAACCGGCAGGAGAAAATATCGGTCTTACATAGGGTGATATTATTTGCAGCCATTGATCTGGGTCGAGTAGTGGAAACTTAATTGAAAAAGGACGTAGCCAACGGTTAGGCGCGCTCTGTGTTAATGGCCCTGTCTGGGAATGGTCTTCAAGTAAATTAGCCGCTTGCAGGTTGGCAACTAACTTTACAACATCTTCAGAAGACAAAGTATTCGACTGCAATTGCTGCGTTTCACTGAGCGCCTGCTCAACGCTTAACACGCCATCCAGTCGCTTTAAAAAAGGCTCGGCATTGGCACTACAACGAAAATAATTTTCACCACTCTGATCAGCTATGATCAACCAGGGTTGCCCGCGATACTTATGTTGATACAAGTAAACCGAATCTCGCAAACAAAGCCGTAACTCTGCCAGGTTTAACCATGCCTCATTGACTGTAACGGCTTGCCTATCGGCATGGTCCGCAACACTCACGGCAGCCATGACCAGGCCCATAATCGAACCGCATCGTACAACTCGTGCAAATAAATCCACGCATAACGGCGTTGCCCAATATCAATTTTAGCAACACCCTGCATACCCGGCCTTAACGCTGTGTGCTGATCATTAATAGATGCTTCAACTCGATAAGCAATTCCATCGAGATTTTCTTCGAATACCGGGGATACTTTTTTCACCGTAAAGGCAATGTCTTGTCCGGGCATTGCAGTTAAATTTAACACCCCGTGCATAGTCGGTTGCACGTCGACTACCTGTTTTTCACTGACAAAAATAACCAGACGATATTCATCCAACGGTGCCACCTCAAACAACACATCTCCCGCTTTAACTGGTGCGCCCAACGAACGGCTCAGGTCACCCGAAATAATGACCCCATCTAGTGGTGCACTTAATGTCGAACGCTGGATCTTTTTTTCAACCAACTTAAGCTTCGCTTCAACCTGACTTACCTGTGATTTAAATATGTGCGCTTGCGCAGTTTCACGCGCGGACAAAGCCTGACGGTATTGACGTGTATATTCATTTTTTTGCGCCACGAAGCTTTGTTGCTGCAACATCAGCTCATCACGATCCAGCTCGGCGATAACATCACCGGTTTTAACGGTTTCACCGGCGCGCGCAAAAACCTGCGTAATATAACTATCAAACGGGGCAACAATCACACGTTGAATACGCCCTTCTAAACTGGCTGATGCACTTACTCTATACATACCGGATATAAGCGTCATCAATAAGACAAGCAGTAACACACCGCTGATTACCCACTGCACAAGACCAAATTTCAGGAAGGAATATTGTTTGCGCGAAACAGCCGGTTCATCTTCGGACGGAGGTGTCTGCGGTTCGCTCTGGCCCTGTTGCAGTAATAACTGAAGCCAGCCCTGCCCCCACTGCAAAAGCTGCATTATTACGGACTGCTGCGAGGGCTTTATGCGGACATGTAGCCCTAAGCTAGCCACAAAGTTATTTTCATCGGTTAGGTATACAGCAATAATCATATCCACTGGCAGGTCGTTTCCCTGCACCGAAGAAAGGATGGTGGTGACGATTTTTTTCTGTCGAGCCGCCATCTTCGCAGCGGATACAACATCATCATTAAGCTTGCCGGTTGGCGGCCATTGAATTTGCGTCTGGGCATCAGAGCAAGTATCCGTCAGCAAAACAGCATGACTAATACCCGGAATCATCCGGCATAACATTTCTAACCATGCTTCTAGTAGTGCAGGCTTACATTCAGACATAAATTTTCATATACACATTAAACTCAGGTAAAGCATCAATTAGTAGATACCAGTCTAGTCATTCTTAGCTTACAGTTTAGCCGTAAAATAAGAAATGCTATGAGTTATTATTTTTCCCTAGTTAATTTTCATCAATCATGCGTAACGAAATTTATGCAACTTCTGATTTAATCTTGAGATTCGTATAAGTTATCACCGAATCAGTTCTGATTATTATAGCTGGATGATGTTATACAAATATACTTACTGCCACATGATCCTTAATCAAATTTAATATGCTCAGACCCATAGTTTCAGTTAGTTTTAAAAACCCGTTGTGGTTAATTTCACAAACTTTAAATAAATATAAAATATTCATACATATTATAAGCAGGCTATTAAATCTCTCGACGCAAACAAATAAAACAGTAGTTTTACCGCTCAGAAAGAATGCTTAAGAATTTAATTTTTTAAATAAAAAGAAAACAATATATACTGATCTACAAATTCATTGGCTTTAACACACTCATTTAAATTTGTGATGACTCTATATATAAGACAGTATTATGTAATACACCATGTATTAGAGCTTATAATATATTCTTACAAACCAGAGATTTTGGAATAGTATGGAACAAATAAAAGTACTTTTCGTTTGCATGGGCAATATATGCCGTTCACCCACTGCCGAAGGCATATTTCGCCAGGTTGTAAATACTGCTGGCCTCGCTGAGAAAATTTATATCGACTCTGCCGGCACACATGCATATCACATAGGCAAACAACCCGATGCACGCGCGCAGTCTGCATCGCGTAATCGTGGCATTGATTTAAGCAATTTACGTGGCCGACAGGTAGAGCCTACTGACTTTGATAAATTTGATTATGTGATAGCGATGGATAACAGCAATCATGATGACTTAATGCAGGTAGCTGGCGGCAATGCCGACAATTTATTTATGTTCCTATCTTTTTCTGAACACTTTAACGAAAAGGAAGTTCCCGATCCGTATTACGGTGGTGAGCAAGGCTTTGAGCATGTGCTGGATCTGGTAGAAGATGCATCACGTGGCTTACTTGCCCACATACAAAAGCAGCACAACTTATAAACTTCAATTCACAGAATGTATTCGCACAAAAAAGCCACTCATAATAGAGTGGCTTTTTTGTGTACAACAACTAAAAATTATTCGCTAAGACGGAAATTCCCATGGCTTGGCGGCTGATTTCGTTGCTGGTTTTTCTGCGGGCTTATCCGTTACAACCGTAGCGGATTCCGCCGCTGGCTTTTCAGCAACTGGCTTAGCCGCAGGTTTATCTGCTTGAAATTCCCATGGTTTCGCTGCCGATGCTGGCGCTTGAGGTGCGGGCGTTGGTTTGGCTTGCACAGCTGGCTTCGCCTGAGGCGCTTCCTTTTGCTCTACCACTTTAGTCTCTGACTGCACAGCTGCAGGCTGCTTTATTTGCTCTGGCTTTTCCACCTTAACAGCGGCCACCGGTTTAGGCCGTTCAACACTTGATTCAACTTCAACTGCTGGCTTTGCTGCTTCGACTGGCTTCGGAGGTTTCTGCTCAGATCTATTTTCTGTGCTACTTTCAGGCTTAGATTCTGGTTTAGGTTCTCTACTTTCAGGCTTAGACTCTGGTTTAGGCTCTCTACCTTCAGATTTTGACTCCGATTTAGGTGCTCTACTTTCCGATTTAGTCTCTGCTTTAGCAACAACCGGCTTAGCTTCAGAACGCTGTTCAGCGGGCGCATCATTACTCACCGGCTGCTTCACTGGTACTGGTGCCTGTGTTTTATCAATCTCATTCGGTGTAATCTGTTCGCCAGAAGCAGGTTCCTGTTGGCTATTACTTTCATCATTGCCATCTTGACGATTACGATTATCTGGACGGTTATTACCACGACGACGACCACGTCCACGGCGATTACCGCGACGACTGCCTTCACTGCGTTCCTGATCATTAGATGTATTTTCAGCTGACTGTGCATCAACCTGCTCAACAACACCTGCATCCTGCTGTATTTTTTCATCCTTGGCCACTGGAGCCTTTATCTGCTCTTGCTGTGGTTTTGCCTGATCTGGTTTTTGGTTATTGCGATTATCCGGCTTACGGCTACGGCTAATTTCACGCTTTTCTGGCTGACGTTCCTGAGAACGTTTACTTTGTGGTCGATCAGCATTCCGCTTATCTTGCGTATCGCGAGTATCCTTTTTCTGGCGACTCTGTGTATCTGGTTTAGCTCCACGCTTTGGTGCATCACCACGACTACTATCGTTGCGATTTTCATTACGAGCGTTACGACGACGAGGAGTGCGTTGACGATCACCGCCACTGCGCTCACCATGCTTGTATTTACGCGCGGGTTTTGGCTGTTCTTCTGGTTTAGCGTCAGACTCACCAAATATAGCATTTAACATTTGTTTAATTAAACCTGGCTTTGCATCAGCTGCAGCTTTAGGTTTAGTTTTTGGTTTGGCTACTTTTTCAACAACAGGCGCTGGCTGTGCCGGTGTAATTGATTGCACTGCAGGCTTTTCACTTTCCACCTGATTAACGGCATCACGATTAGGAATATAAACACTCGTGTCATCATTTGCTACTTCGTAAGAGGGCTTACCCTCGAACTCGCTGCTTTCTGCTACGCGTACACGCGTTACGTCATAATGAGGTGTTTCCATCGATTGATTTGCAATAAATGAAATTTCTACATTGGTGCGCGCCTCTATCTCAATGAGGTCTTTACGTTTTTCATTAAAGATAAACGTCGATACGTCTACAGGCACCTGAATTATGACACGGCCTGTATGCTCTTTAAGCGCCTCTTCTTCTGCAATACGCAATAAAGATAAAGCCAATGACTCAACATTACGAATAGTGCCGTAGCCCTCACAACGTGGGCAAACCATTTGCGTGGCTTCGCCTAGTGATGGACGCAGACGCTGACGCGACATTTCTAATAGACCAAAACGTGAAATACGACCGATCTGCACACGGGCACGATCCATCTTAAGTGCGTCACGTAAACGATTTTCTACTGCACGCTGGTTTTTATTTGCCATCATGTCGATGAAATCGATAACCACCAGGCCACCCAGGTCACGTAAACGTAACTGGCGTGCAATTTCATCTGCCGCTTCAAGGTTGGTATTAGTCGCCGTTTCTTCTATATCACCACCCTTGGTTGCACGGGCAGAGTTAATATCAATAGAAATAAGCGCTTCAGTATGGTCAATAACAATCGCACCACCTGACGGCAAATTAACTTCACGCTGGAAAGCAGATTCAATCTGGCCTTCGATTTGGTAACGATTAAACAGTGGAATGCTATCGTCCTGATACATTTTCAGCTTGCGCTGGCTGTTTGGCATGACCTGCTTAACAAAGTCTTCCGCTGTTTTATAAACGTCAGGATTATCGATAATAATTTCACCGATATCTTCGCGGAAGTAATCACGCAAGGCACGGATGATGACGTTGCTTTCCTGGTAAATTAAGAACGGAGCCGGACGATCAATAGAGGCTTTTTCAATAGCTCTCCAGACTTGCACCTGGTAATCCATATCCCACTGTAATTCTTCAGTCGCACGGCCCACACCGGCAGTGCGCACAATTAGACCCATGCTCTGTGGTATTTCCAGGCCGTTCATGGCCTCGCGAATTTCTTTGCGGTCATCGCCTTCAATACGCCGAGATACACCACCAGCACGAGGATTATTTGGCATTAATACCAGATAACGGCCGGCTAGAGAGATAAAGGTAGTGAGCGCAGCGCCTTTATTGCCACGCTCCTCTTTATCTACCTGAACAATAACCTGTGTGCCCTCTTTAACAGCCGTGCGAATATCCGGACGGCCAGAAGCATTACGTGCTTCATCAGTAAAGTAGCTACGGGAAATTTCTTTGAAGGGTAAAAAGCCGTGGCGATCAGCGCCATAATCAACAAAAGCGGCCTCTAAACTCGGTTCAACCCGAGTAATAGTACCTTTGTAAATACTTGCTTTTTTCTGCTCGCGAGAAGCAACTTCGATGTCCAGATCGTAGAGCTGCTGCCCATCGACCATGGCCACGCGAGTCTCCTCTTTCTGGAGTGCGTTTATAAGAATTCGTTTCATTAGAATGTAAACCTGATTTGGATTGCCACTCTGATAATCTTGGTGTCACGTGCACATAGGCAGGCTGAGGTTGTTGCGTAGCTTCCAGGCGGCCTATAAAAAATAGATAGGCAGCCGCTAGCAAATCTTCCATCAGCTCATTGGCCGTTGAATTGTGCAGTGCGTCTTTAAAATTGTTAATCAGAGTGATTTTCATGATATATAAGTTGTTAGTAACAGACTTTAAATGGCTCTGTCACACCCTTTAGGGTTCATACAATTGTGTATAAGCCCGGATTCTGTATGCCTCAGCGTACTACCTGGTTACTGAGCATTCCTGAACATTGCCTGGCCCATACCTGTTTCAGTGAACAATTACTCGCTGAAAACGTATTTATTTTTATGGCCAATAACAATATCTATTACAGGAACAACCACAGTTTTGCAAATTGCGGCAAGCGGGTCAAGCTCTGTTATCATATAAGCCATGACTAAATCACCCTCTCAAGAGCCTTATCACAATGTGCAAACATTGGAAATTGGCCCACGCAATGAAAAACAACGCCTCGACAACTATCTGTTAACTCAACTTAAAGGCCTCCCCAAGAGCCGTGTGTACAAGTTATTACGCAGTGGACAGGTACGCGTTAATAAGGGCCGCAAGAAGGCAGATTACCGTTTGATCCTCGGTGATATGGTGCGTATCCCGCCGGTTCGTATGGCCGAGGCCGATGATGGCCGCGCCCCGCAGCATCTACTCGATATGCTTAACCAGTCGGTGATTTTTGAAGACTCACATCTAATGGTGTTAAATAAGCCAGCGGGTCTGGCCGTGCATGGCGGCAGTAACATTCGCTTTGGGGTGATAGAAATGCTGCGCCAGGCCCGCCCTGAGGATGAAATGCTCGAGTTAGTCCATCGTCTCGACAGAGAAACCTCTGGCTGCCTGCTCATTGCCAAGTCCCGTGATGCCCTCAATCAACTACATGAATACTTTCGCGACCAAAATGGTGGCATGCAAAAAATATATCGCGCAATCGTTATGGGCCGCTGGCAAGGTGGTGAACAGGTGATTGATAAGCCGCTACTAAAAAACACCATCCGCGGCGGTGAACGCATGATGGAAATCAATCCCGAGGGCAAAGAGGCTCGCAGCTTATTTATACCTTTAGACTACAGGGACTCGATGAGTTTAATGGAAGTTAAACTATTCACCGGTCGTACTCATCAAATTCGCGTGCATGCCCAATCAGTCGGCCACCCAATTGCTGGCGATAAAAAATATGGCGATAATGACTTCAACCAGCAACTTAAAGAATCCAGCTTTAAGCGCATGTACTTACACGCTTACCGCCTGAGTTTTTCACTCGGTAAACAGGCATATGATATTTGTGCACCTTTAGATGATGAGTGGCAGACACTGATGGGTTCAAACCTAAAATGAATAAATTTAGTTTAGATTTTATAAAACACTTACAGGATTTAGCGCACTCAAAATTGTTATATACCTTATGAATAAACCTTCTATGAATACCCAACTCCCCTATCAATTATTAATTTTTGACTGGGACGGTACCTTAATGGATTCCGTCGCACGCATTGTGGATTGCCTGCGCAAGGCGGGTGAAGAAATACTCGGTGCAGAACCTCGCCATAGCGATGAATTAAAAGACGTTATTGGGCTTGGCTTGCGCGAAGCACTCATGCAATTACACCCGACGTGTAATGACCAACAAATTAAAGAAATGTCTGACAGCTACCGTTATCAGTATATGCAGGTAAACACCACGGCTTCTGTACTGTTTGATGGCGCTGAAGATATTTTAGAAAAGCTTGAACAACAGGGTTACTGGCTGGCTGTTGCAACGGGTAAAGGCCGCCAGGGGCTGGATCAGGTATTAGAAATAACGGGTATGAGATCACGCTTTCACACCACCCGATGTGCCTCTGAAACACACTCTAAGCCCCATCCTTTAATGCTCGAAGAAATACTCGATCAACTCGGCCTGGAGGCGCATCAGGCGCTGATGATTGGCGACACTGAATACGATATGGAAATGGCTAAAAATGCCAATATGGATCGACTCGGTGTAAGTTACGGCGTTCACCCGACAGAGCGTCTGCAAAGGCACCAGCCAATAGGCTGCATTGATCATATTCAACAACTGGATGTTTTTTTACAAAACATTAAACCCCATAATGATTAATCTGTCGTAAAAAAGGCGATGTAAAATGTATTCACTGGCAATATGCATTTGATGTGCATACACTCCACCTTAAACTTAATCAGCACACGGAACAATTAGATGAGCGAAGGCAATAACTGGGAAAAAGATGTACTCACCGCTATAGCAACTGAAGGCGTTAAAGAGCAAAATCGTAGTCGTCGTTGGGGCATTTTTTTCAAGCTTCTGACATTTGTATATTTATTCGCCATCCTTTTTATTATGAACTCCAGTTCATCCGATGGCGGGCTTAAAAGCGGAAAACACACGGCCTTGGTAGAACTCAAAGGTGTGATCGCTCCGGGAGAAGAGGCCAGTGCAGACAATATTGTTACCGCCTTACGCGCCGCGTTTAAAGACCCGGATACCGCAGGTGTTATTCTGCGTATTAACAGCCCCGGCGGCAGCCCCGTACAATCGGGATATATTTATGATGAAATATTACGCCTCCGCGAAAAGTATCCAGAGACACCGCTGTATGCCGTGATTAGCGACATCTGTGCATCCGGTGGTTATTACGTGGCCGCAGCTGCTGAAAAGATTTATGCCGACCAGGCCAGTATCGTTGGTTCAATTGGTGTGCGTATGGATAACTTTGGATTTGTTGATGCGATGAAAAAGCTGGGCATTGAACGCCGTACTTTAACCGCCGGTGAAAACAAGGCCTTACTTGATCCATTTGCACCAGAAAATCCAGCCGTTACTCAGCACCTTACCGGCCTGTTAAAAAGTGTCCATGAGCAATTTATCTATGCCGTTAAACAAGGCCGTGGTGATCGCCTTAAAGAAGTGGACGGCATGTTCACCGGGCTAATCTGGACAGGTGATCAAAGCGTTGAACTGGGTCTTGTTGATGAACTCGGCAGTGCAAGCTATGTCGCCCGTGAGGTATTTAAGGTGGATAACATTGTAAACTTTACGGTTCAGCCGGATATTTTCGAGCGTTTTTCTAAAAAAATTGGCGCACAGGTTTCTAGTCAAATTTCCAGCCTTTTAATGAGTCAAAATACAGCGCCGCAACTTCGTTAAAATTAATTTTTAATTGTTTATAAAAAAAGCCCACACATTTTTAATGCATGGGCTTTTTATTTTCAATAATACAAAAAATTATTAGTTTTCTATTTCCACCGAATCCGCTATATCTGGTGCATTACGATCAAAAACTTTTTTATCCTCAATTTTCACTACAATCGTTCCATTAGAAGTCTCTAATATAAAGTCGTGATGGCTACCATCACCAATCTGACTTTCATCAGCAGCTTTATATTCAGTATTCACATCAACAGGGAAAGCCACACCTAAAACAGTAATAGTTGCATCCTCATTCTGTTCCGTAATAACACCTTGAAGCTCAGTATCTTTTACTTCAGATTCACGTTTAAGCTGAGTGGCAGTTATTGTATTCGAGCTGCTTTCATATCCCCTGACACTAATAAAGTTACCTACAACTAGCTCCGACATAGCTAGATCAAGAAAATCATCTGTACCCAGATCATCTTCCATCCTTGTTGCTGAGGTCAGCTGTATGGTTACAGTTTGTCCTACCACGTCTACTGTAAAGCTATCACTAAGTGACGCCGGTATTGTTACAACTGTTGCACTCACTTCAGCATTACCACTACGTGCTTCTAATTCTATCGCAATTAGAGTTCCATTCAGCATCGTACCTTCAACTTCTATTTTGTCGCCTAACTGAAGCTGAGGCTCAGGTGTAATAGATGAAGCATCCACCCTAATACCATTAATTTCAAATTCAGTGTTTGATGTATAACTGGTAATTAAACCCTCGAGTTCTACGTCGTCTGCGGTATCACTTAAGTCAATACTCTCGGCATCGATTTCTGTAGCTGCAATGGTATTTGTACCACTGTCATAAGTACCCTTTACTTCAACCAGTAACCCATCTTGCAAGCCATTTGCTAAATCAATATAACTTGTTGACGTTGCATCTATATTGATACCTTGCACTGTAAAGTTAGAGCCAGTCCAAACAGCAATACCTTTAACTTCAAGTATGCTAAGCGGATCAAAGGCCAATGATTTGCGCTCAACATAACTAGCTCTTAATACGCCGTTCTGATCTTCAAAACCACTAACCTCTATTACATTGTTCAGCTTTATTGAATCATATGTAAATACACTACCTTCAAATGCCGTATCCGTACTAGAAACAATAACCGCCTTACCCATGATTAAAAACGTTTTCTCGGTAGCGTTCGCATTTTCAATGATGGTCGTTTCACCCACTATCGCACTAATCGGCCCTTCAATATCATCTGAATACTGAATACCCGTTGCGGTTCCGGTAACACCATCTGAGTTAATTGTGCCTTCAACCTGCACCACCATACCCACACGTAAGTCTGCCTGAGTTGCATCAATGTTATCCTCAACATCAAAAATGGTGCCACTAGTCGTTATAAACTCAACACCGTTTACAAACACACTACCAAAGCCGGTGACAGAACCGCTAGAGATATAACCACTGCCGCCAATACCTGCTGTATCCGTTTCACCACCGCCACAACCCGAAACCATTATGGCGGCTGCCATGCCAGTGCTGAAACAATAAAAGGAAATTTACCACTACGCGTATTCATTACTTTTTCTCCGACGACGGATTTGCATCTGAAATTAAATTTGGGTTTTCTAGATAAAAATAAATACCCAGGCTGACATAACAATTATCGTCTTCTGTTTGGGCTTCATGTTCACTGAGCCAGCTATCTAAATCCTCGAGTAGAGACTGGGATCGCCGGCTCGTATATTTATGAAATGCATCAATATGATGACTATCCAGTTGATGCGTAGAAACTTTTCGTTGAAACCATTTTTCTTGCAGCTCACTGCTCATGTTATGCACAATGGTTTCCATTAACTCATGTGTATCTTCTGCCAAAATATTAATCACATCAATCGGGTCATTACCCGGCACATAGGCATGACTAATAAGCTGCACCCTGTCATCCAGCTTTTCAATACAGCCACTTTTTTCTAACAGGTTAAACATGGTGCGTGATGGAATATCGCCGCTGTAATCCTTTACCAATGCAGAAAATGCATTCTCCTTGCCATCAATATCCAACACCAGCGGCACACCCGCCGCATTGCTAAAACGCTTATCATTTAACCAGCCACTAATCACTCGAATAGCGCGGTTATATTTCTGGTTTTGTTTATCACCCGTGGTAATCTGCTTGTCAGCTAGCCGCTTTACTTCTTTACGGGAAAGTCCCGTTTGTGCGGATACCGCCGATACCGTTGGCTTACCCTCTTTTCGAGCAAGCTTAAAGGCCTCATCGACATACACTCCGCGTAGCAATTCTTCGACGTTACCGCAGGCCACGCCATTTCTTAGCATCATTCTCACAATGGGGCCGAGAACCTTGGTAACCAACTTCTCAAGCGATGTATAAATTTCATTCTTCATATTTGGGATTATATTCCCATTGCATATTTTATCAAGCCCAGTGCAATAAATATCGCCTCAGTAATTCGTATTAGCAGAGCCAAAGCTACATAAATATCTTAAAAATTATTCCAGGATCAAATGCCAAGACTGTGATTCTATTAAAAAAATGGACATCTTCATCTGGCGAGAGTTCAGACTAACGACTATGCTCTATTCTACAAACGGAAGCCTGACTCTATAGCGTTAGCGCCATAAATATAATAATTGGGGGATAGATGAAACAAGCATTCTGGAAGAAAGACTGGCTCACCGGTCTTGCCATATGCATTATTATTGTTTCATTAGGCAAAATTGGCCTTTTTGATAACCTTGAGCGCAGCGCTTATGATTTTGGTGTTCGCTCATCCGAACGCCTGGCAAATGACAAAATCGCCATTATTGCCATTGATGATGAAAGCATTTCGAATATTGGCCGCTGGCCGTGGCCGCGTAATATACATGCCGACATGCACCAACTTCTCAAAGAGGGTGGCGCTAAGCTTGTAGGGCAAACCACCTTTTTCACTGAGCCACAGCTAGATCCCGGCCTGGCTTATATTCAGGATTTGCTACAGTTTTATGGCAGTAGCGAGCTGCTAAATATGCACAACCGCAACCCGAAAATTAGCGCAGACCTCGCCCTGCTGGGTAATAAATTATTGCAGGCTGAAGAGGATCTGAATACCGATAAAAAACTCGCTGATAGCCTGCGACTGACCGGCAATGTTGTGCTTGCCATGCATATGGGTATTGGTCAGGCGCATGGAAAACCAGACAGCCCCCTGCCCGAATATGTAAGCCGAAACCGGTTAAAACAGGTTAAAAACGACCCTACTAATAATCCACATAACCGCATGCCATTACCGGTAGCTGAAGTACTTTACCCTATTGAAATGCACGGTACACAGGCCGACAGCATAGGCGCTTTGTCCGCATACCCAGACAAAGATGGCAGCATTCGTACCGAGCCACTGGTCGTCGATTACTACAATCAAATGTATCCCTCACTTGCATTGCAGCTGGCAATGCGCAGCTTAAACCTGGGGCCTGACGATGTAACGGTTAACCTTGGGGATAGTGTAAAACTTGGCAACCTGTCGATAAAAACCAGCGGCGCATTGTTAATGAATACGTTCTTTTACAATGCTGTTGCCGGAAAAAGCGTATTCCCCATAGACTCATTTTACGATGTACTTGAAGGCCGTATTCCTGCCTCTAAATACAATGGAAAAATTGTTCTTATCGGTTCTACTGCCATTGGCGTTGGTAACTCCATGGTGACCCCGATTAATTCTAATATGGCACCCGTAGTCACCCTGGCTCACTCCGTTTCCAGCATTCTCAATGAAGATTTTTTTATTGAGCCCGCATGGAGCCAGCAAGCCATTAATGGCACTACGTTATTTATAGCCCTGTATATCATTTTTCTTTTGCCACGCATAAGCGCCGGTGTATCGGTTACATTAAGCATTCTTTTTCTCGCCGGTTTGGCCATCGCTCACTATATTTTAATGACCGATTACGGACTATGGCTACAGCTGGTAAATCCCGCTGTGCTGTTAATTACCGGGCATATACTGCTTTCGAGTAAGCGTTATCTCACCACCGAAAGGGGCCGAGATGCGCTGGATGCGGAATCGACTGAATCCAACCGCATGCTGGGATTATCGCTACAGGGTCAGGGGCAATTAGATTCAGCCTTTGAAAAATTTAGACGCCTGCCCAAGTCAGACGAAAAACTGGAGCTGCTATACAATCTGGCTCTCGATTTTGAACGCAAACGTCTTTTCAATAAGGCGGGGTCTGTATATCGGATAATGACCGACATCAACCCCAAATTCCGCGACGTAAAACAGCGTATAGATCGCGCCTGCGCAATGGATGAAACGGTTATTTTAGGCGGCGCCAGCAACACCTCTAATAGCAGCCTAAGACTCGATAAGGAAGGCGTAGAAAAGCCCATGCTGGGCCGCTATGCCGTGGAGAAAGAAATAGGCAAAGGTGCGATGGGTTCCGTTTATCTCGGTAAGGACCCGAAAATATCACGCATCGTAGCGATTAAAACCATGGCTCTGTCTCAAGAGTTTGAAGCGGATGAATTGAAGGACGTTAAGGATCGATTTTTCCGCGAAGCCGAAACGGCTGGCCGCTTAAGCCACCCCAATATAGTCACCATTTTTGATGCCGGTGAAGAGCATGATCTGGCCTACATTGCGATGGAGTTTCTTAAAGGCCATGACATGGTGCGCTATGGTAAGGCGGATAATTTATTGCCGATACCAAAGGTACTCGACATTATTCGCCGCGCAGCAGAGGCGCTGGAATATGCGCATAAACTCAATGTGGTGCATCGCGATATAAAACCCGCGAATATCATGTATGAGCCTGAGAGCAATTCATTAAAAATCACCGACTTTGGCATTGCGCGCATCACCGACTCGAGTAAAACAAAAACCGGCATGGTGCTAGGTACACCATCTTATATGTCGCCTGAACAGCTGGCGGGTAAAAAGGTAGATGGCCGTTCCGATCTATTTTCGCTGGGTGTAATGATGTTCCAGCTAATCGCCGGTCGTTTACCTTTTCAGGGTGACTCCATTGCAACGCTGATGTACAAAATTGCCAATGAAGCTCACCCTAAGCTCGAATCCATTCGCCCGGGATTGCCACGCTGCATCACGGTTGTGATTAATCGTGCAATGGCCAAAGACCCGGAAAAGCGTTATCAAACAGGTGCCCAAATGGCATCTGACCTGCGTAAGTGTATGCAACTTGTTGCGCAGCAACAGAAGGCTGAGAAACAATGAGCCTTGAAGAAAAAATATTAACCACCGGCATTACCGACCAGGGTTTGGTGCGCGACCATAATGAAGACAGCATTAGCAGTGATGACGAACTAGGCCTGCTTGTACTAGCCGATGGCATGGGGGGCCATAAAGGCGGCGAAATTGCCAGTGCCATTGCGATCGATACCATTCTTAAAGAACTGAGAAAAACATTGCCTGAAATTAAAACAGGTAATATTGATGATAGAACGGGTTATAGTCTGGAGAGCATGGCGATTGAAGAGGCGATTAAAACAGCCAACACAAATATTTTTGAAGCCGCTAAATCAAATATAAAATATGAAGGCATGGGCACCACGATTGTTGTTCTGCTGTTTTATAATAATCGCATTACTGTGGCGCATGTTGGTGATTCACGTTTATACCGTATGCGTGATCAAACATTAGAACAAATGACGCGTGACCATACGCTGTTACAGGAATTAGTTGATCGCGGTTTTTACACAAAAAAAGAAGCACGTGAATCACTAAATAAAAATTTAATTACGCGTGCAGTCGGTGTAAATGCCACGGTTGATGTCGACCTGTTAGAAGAGGCCGCCCTTCCCGGCGATTTGTACCTGCTCTGTTCAGATGGTTTAACCGACATGATTACAGATGACTTAATAGAAGACATACAGCTCAACTATAAAGATGATTTGCATAAAATGAATATGGAATTAATTAAACAGGCCAAGGAACATGGCGGTAAAGATAATGTGTCAGCGATGCTGGCGCTGGTAATAAAGGAATTCCCGGCGAACGCCGCCTGGTTCTCCCGCATAACTAACTTATTTTCATAAAAGAATACAACAGGTAATAAAATGGCAACTATACAAATTATTTTCAATGGTGAAGTTATACAGGAACATGAACTCACTAAAGAAACCATGACCATTGGCCGTAAAAGCGATAATGATATCCAGCTGGATAATCTTGCGGTAAGTGGACATCATGCCAAAATACTGACTATTCGTAATGACTCATTTATTGAAGATAAAAACAGCACCAATGGTACCTACCTAAACGGTTCATTGATTAATAAAAAACCATTAACACACAACGATGTTATAAAAATTGGCAAGCATGAAATAAAATATATAAATGCAAACGCTCAGTTAGATGATGCCTTTGGGAAAACCATGATCATCAATCCGGATTCCGATGGCATGCAGGAAACGGAAGGCAGCCCCGCTATCGACCAGTCGGTAAATCGAATAGCCGCTGAAATCGCATCCAGCGACAAAGGCAGCATTAGCCAGAAACGGGCAAAGATTCGCCTCACCAGTGGCGCCAATACGGGCAAGGAACTTTCTCTCACCAAAGTCCTGACGACATTGGGTAAACCCGGTGTTCAAGTCGCTGCAATTACACGTCGCCCTACGGGTTATTTCCTCATTTACATCGATGGTGGCGACAGTACGGGTCGACCTAAGGTAAATAACAAGGAAATTGGCTCTTCTGCCTATGAGCTAAAAAACAGTGATGAAATTGAAGTCGCAGGCGTAAAGATGTGCTTCTTCATTGAATAAATAAGTCGAAGTGCAGAGCCTCCAAGCGGGGGCTCTGCTTGTTAAATACCTATACCTCTTTTCATTCTATTTATAAGCAAACAATAATATTCTAAGCTTTTCCAGGCCATATCAGGTATAATGCCTTCCACCAAAGGTGCACTCCGGTCAGCACCTGTATTCAAAGCAGTAATCCCCTCGATACAGCTCGAAACAAACTAACCGTTTCTGCCTAGGCCGTCCCATAGCTTTATAAAATGCATTGTTATGGATGGGCTGATTCTATACCCGTGTTCTGGAGAACATCCCAATATGTCATTTGAATCCCTTGGCCTTAGAGCCGAATTACTTCTTGCTGTGTCTGAAAAAGGCTACACCGAGCCCTCTCCCATTCAAAAACAGGCTATCCCGCCTATTTTAGAAGGTCGTGACCTTATGGGTGGCGCACAAACCGGTACCGGTAAAACGGCCGGCTTTACCCTGCCCTTACTGCATCGTTTGATGGAGACGTATCAAGCACCGAAACACAGCAAAGGCATACAGTCTGTCCGCGCACTAATACTTACGCCGACACGCGAGCTAGCGGCTCAGGTTGCGGAAAGTGTAGAGGTTTATGGAAAACACCTGCCTTTAAAATCAGCGGTAATGTTTGGCGGTGTAAGTATTAACCCGCAAATTAAACAAATGCGTAATGGCGTCGATATTCTTATCGCGACACCGGGTCGCCTGCTTGACCACATAGGTCAGAAAACAGTTAACTTATCAAAACTAGAAATTCTGGTACTGGATGAAGCCGATCGTATGCTCGACATGGGCTTTATTCGCGATATCCGTAAAGTGCTCGCGTTAATACCCAAGCAAAGACAAACCTTATTATTCTCAGCCACTTTTTCAAACGAAATTAAAAGACTGGCAAATGAATTGCTTAACTCACCCAGTTTGATTGAAGTTGCGCGACAAAATGCCGCGGCAGAGAGCGTTACTCAGGTTGTACACCCTGTAGATAAAGGCCGTAAGCGCGAGCTTTTATCACATTTAATTGGTTCAAATAACTGGCAACAGGTACTGGTATTTACACGCACTAAACACGGTGCCAACCGACTTGCAGAACAATTAAACACAGATGGTATTACCTCTGCCGCTATTCATGGCAATAAAAGCCAGGGCGCACGCACCAGGGCACTGGCTGATTTCAAATCAGGCAAGGTACGCGTACTGGTCGCTACCGACATCGCGGCACGTGGCATCGACATAGATCAATTACCCCATGTCGTAAACTTTGAATTACCCAATGTAGCCGAAGATTATGTGCATCGTATTGGCCGCACAGGTCGTGCCGGCAATGATGGTGAAGCCATGTCGTTAGTTTGTGTCGATGAGTTAAAACTACTCAGTGACATTGAACGACTAATGAAACGCGAAATACCAAAAGTCTTTTTTGAGGGCTATGAAATAGACCCGTCTATTAAAGCCGAGCCTATTCAAAATGGTCGCCAGGGTGGCGGTGGTAAGAGAGGCGGTGGAAACCAGCCAGGAAGAAATTCTAATAGCTCAAATGGCAACGGCAATAACCGTAACCGAAATAGTTCATCGGCAAAGAGTCAGGGTTCTTCCTATAAAACACGCAATAAAAACACCAAGCGTAAGGCTGACATGGCGTAGGCTGGATCAAGCAAAGCGCATCCGGCAGGGATATTTGCCAGTTATGTGGATCCACTGCGCTTGATCCACCCTACAAAGCCAAACCTGAATAACTTTATAGCCGCTAACTGGCATAATGTATCGACTCAGAGAATTAGTTTCTCTGAGTCTTTTTTTACTGTCAATTTTTTATTTAAAGACCTTCGTTATTTTTCATTCCGCATCCGTAAAAACACCGGAAAGCGTGGCACTCCATTTTTTGTAAGGCCATTATGTTTATACGTCACGCGACTTAGTAAAGCCGGTGGCTTTTGACGCTGCTGCATATTAA